>Ga0131853_10001871_pt1 | contig 37508 bp, 30 predicted proteins | sample TergutLab28metaG_FD_92764 | JGI IMG/M metagenome (GOLD analysis project Ga0131853, IMG submission 92764) | Labiotermes labralis P1 segment gut microbial communities from Petit-Saut dam, French Guiana - Lab288 P1 (version 2) (version 2) | ecosystem: Host-associated > Arthropoda: Insects >... | reverse complement strand
GATGCCAAGGAGTTCTTTATGCTGCACTCAGGTGGACTCATCCGCAGACCCTGCTTGCTCCTCAAAAACGACCAGGGTGAATATGACAGAGTTGCCGTCTACTCTTCAAAGAAAGACACCGAGCCTCTCCATGTACTCAAGAATGGCGCGTATTACAAATATTTAGCTGACGAAGCTATTAGAGACGATGAGAAAGTCAAAGTCTTCCGAAACATGCGGATACTTGAGATTCGCGAAGATGGATCATTTGTCAAGATCTGGATTTCTGAAGGGATGACAGCAGACAATGACTCTCTTTGGCACCCGGTATCCCTCTTTAGCAAGGTTGTTGATTCTGTTGGAAACGTTCCGCCAGTTAGTCTTGTGGGCGGCTCAGACAAACAGCTCATTGAGGAGTGCATGAGAGCCACATGGGATCATGCTGCTGAATGGACTGCCGATGCGCTCAACCACCTTATTGAGAAGGAAAACTTTGAGGTTATTTTCTCTCATTTCCACAACGTTGACTTGCAAGGCCATATGCTTGTTAAGTACATGGGCAAGGGCAAAGAGGGGGGTCTCTCGGCAGAGGTTTACGACGAGCTCATGGAGAAAGTCTACCTCCAGTCAGATGAATACATTGGGCGCTTTATGCACCTGATTGATGAGGGATGGACCGTGTTCATCATCTCAGATCATGCAGCAGTGAGCCCTGCGCATCATGCTCCTTTAATCTGTGACCCCTCAGGCGTTAATGCGGGTCTGATGGGAGAGCTGGGGTTCACTGTGCTCAAAAAGGACTCTGAGGGTAACGTCATGAAAGAAATCGACTGGAGCAAAACAAGGGCTATCCAAAATAGAGGTAATCATCTATGGCTCAATATCAAGGGACGTAACAAACATGGCATCGTAGATCCTGCTGATCAATACGAATTAGAGGAAGAGATAATGACAGCGCTCTATGGCTACAAGGATCCCGTGACTAACCGGAGAGTAATTGCACTGGCACTGAGAAATAAGGATGCCTACTTATTAGGAATGGGCGGACCAGAGTGCGGAGACATATTGCTTTGGACTGCCGAGGGGTACAACTATGACCACTGTGATTCGTTGTCCACAACTTTTGGTTTATCCGACACCTCAGTCTCCCCCATTATTATGTGTGCAGGAAAGGGGCTTAAGGAAGGCTTTACAACCGACCGTATCATCCGTCAAGTTGATTTGGTTCCCACTGTAGCAGTGCTCGGAGGCGTAAGAATGCCAGCACAGTGCGAAGGAGCACCCGTTTACCAGATTTTGGCTGAGGAGTTTTAGCAACAAGCAATTGTGCCGTTATTGATTTACAGCCTATCGCCTCAGGGAGTTTCTTGGGAAACTCCCTGAGGTGACAAGGGTGAGGTGAGGTGACAAAGTGGTGATTCCCGGAGAGTTCCGTTTGAATGGAACCCTACTAGCGTCAGGTCAACGAGAGCGGATTCCAGTACCTCACTCTCAGATATTCAAGCAGCTCACCATACTCGTCTCGATCCAGGGGCTCAAGCAGCTTCTGCGGAGTGATTATGCGGTATTTACCCTGATCTCTTAGGCAAGAGCGCCAAGTTGTCTCCATTGCCATCCCACTGCAAGGGTACACTTTATTCAGCAAGTCCTCATTCTCTTGCGGAACTACATGAATATGCAGAAAGTCATCAACCTTGAGGGTCTCAGTATCTCTATTGAAAACCATCTGCTCAGCCCAGAGCGTCTGGCGCATCAACTGGTAAAAAGGTTCAAAGTAATAGATTGAATGATTATCCGCCAGCAATTGTTGCGATTCATTTATCAGACTGGTGTAGCGCTGCTTTCTGGTAGCACCCTGGTTACCCTTGGCCTTATCATCATTGCCATAAACCTCCGTGTATTTCCACTCAATTGGAAACAACACAGTGCTGTCGCTTTCTCTCTTGCCATACATTAAGGCATCAAGCGAGGTGCAGTTACTTCCTCTGGTAGACGCTCTCTCATTGAGGTGGTCAGTGTCGCTCACCGCTTCAAACTGGATGTATGCGGGGCTGAATCGATCGGTTTCTATCTTGAGAGCATCAACTACTTTGGGGTCGATGCTTTTCATAATGCTCAAAACCGCGTTTTTGTCTTCCCTTATTGAGAAAAGGTGATTGAGGCAAGAGACCTGAGAGGACAGCGGGTGTGTTGTTGGCTGAGTGCCGCCCCACCAGGCAATACCGTTCTCGCTAAAGTATTGGAGCATTGCCTCTCTGAAATCACCGTAGAGGTTGTTGTTGTATTTCTGCAAAATGAAGGGATATGACTTCTTCCTATATTCACCGCCACCCTGGTCACCGCCGAAGACATCACTGTTTTGCAGCAAGTGCTCAACCCTGCAATACTGACTCTTTCTGTAAGACATCTTGCTCCTATTGGTCACCTTGGTTACTGCAGCTGGAATAATCGTATCAAAACTGCCTCAGTTTTGCTGCGGTTTTGATTTTGGCTTGCTGGTTTTAATTTGGTTAAGCGCTGGTCAAGAGCGAGTTAAGAACCGAATGGTTATCAACTTAAGTTGATAAGCAAACTTATCGACTCTATTTAGTTATCGACTGCTGGAGGAGAAACAGCAGCTAGATAACTGTTCCTCCTCCAGTTTCCTGTGCATAACAGATAACCTTCTATCTATGTCGTATCCCCTAACAGAGTGGAGATTGTCATGGATACGAAACGTCTAAATAAGCTGATACCGAAATTTACGAAGCAACTTGAAAAAGACGGGTACAGCAAAGAATTAGCGGGCTGATACTGTTATTGGCGGTTAACATCGTTTATCTTCCTTCGTTGCTTGCGGGGTCTCTCTCAGAAAACAGTGGCCCGGCGATTCAGTCTTTCGGCTTTTTTGTTGACAGTTTTCTGCTTGCTATTGCTTTCACTGTTGTTGCCGTTGCTGGCTTTTATATGGCCTCTAGGCTAAAGAGAGCCAGCGCAGACGCAGGCTGGAGCTCTAGCTTGGGAGCGGGCGCCCTTTTATGCTCTCTGGTCTGGTTGATGCCAGTTCTCTACTACGAATGGTTCTTTGACTTTCTTACGCATGAGCTTTCTTATTCAGCAACTGCGGTGGAGCTTATTACTGTTGCTTTGAACCTACTTGTGTTCACTGTTCTGATAGTCGCTGCAATAATCTTCTTGGTTGCTGTAAGCAAGGCAAATGGCTCGTTTCGCCGAAAGTTCATTTCAGGGCGCTTTGGCGCAATCCTGTTTTTGCTATTTGTCTCCTTCAGCTTCGTTTTTACCACTGAGATTTTTCCGTACTTTTTAACCCCCTCTCAGGAGGCCATACTGCCGGACTTTACTTATTTGGAGCCTTTATTCTTTCTGTTGTTGCTGTTTTTCTCGGCATTGTTTGCCATATTCTTCTTCATGATCTCAAAACAACTACGCGCAGGCAATCGCGGGCAATCTAGACTGTATTACTAGTGAAGTACGTGAGGAGGAGTGTGTCTTGGGGTCGGAGCTCTTAACACACATACTCCGTGACATAAGCTTGCTTTTGACTTAGAGAGAGGCAGCGATAATGCGAGTGACTTCAGTTCTTGGGATCAAATATGAAGATACAGCTACCGATGAGAAGTTCGTGCGGTTCTTCAAGCTTGTTCAACAGCAAGCAGAGCGAGAGGGTTGCGTATTCTTCATGGACTCTGGTGAGGGGCGTGAAATTATCACTGAAGATCTCGACGGAGAGGATGCCTCCGGCTGTTAGCTGCCCTCTGGCAATTCTGACAACTGCCCTTTCACGGGCAGCACTTTACTAAGTTGACGGAAATAATTATGCTTCATCCACTCATCACGATCTCCAATGACGTACAAACGACGCTGAGCTCGACTCACGGCAACATTAACTAAATTGACAGTCATCGACGCCCAATCCTTTGCGCCACGTCTTTCAGGGTCACCTCCAAGAACTAAGATGACTACAGGCGCTTCTCGCCCCTGGGCGGTATGAATGGTTCCCGCTCTTAATCCAGGGTAGTTATGTGAGAGTGAGCTGAGTCGATCGGCAACCTCACGGAAAGGCGAGATGGCGATTATATCGGTCATAGCTATATCTTTGCCATGGAGATACTTGAGGGCACGTTCGAGTCGCCTAATTTGGTTCTCCTGTAAATGGGACCCCCGAGTGCGAGCTGGCTCGTCGGCCCAGAAGCTGGGTTCTATCTCTTCCCACATAGGCTCGTTAGCTCTGTGGACGCTATGGACCATGATATTGTTATAAGCAATCTCGTTACATAGCTTGAACATGGGATTGTCGCAGCGCCGGTGCACTGTCAACGGAGCGCTCACCCACAAACGATCGTCACCCTGAGGAAAGTATGTGCCGATAAGAGCTGCCCTGTCTGCTAGAGTTTGAACGGAAGCTTGTGGCGGTAACCATGTGGATGATACCCCGTAGGCTTTTGCGATATCTCGCTCAGCTTTCTGCGGGATAGTGACTACTGGCTGAAGCTGGAGAGGATCACCTACAGCGACAACACGCTGCGCTCGCCAGATGCCGCCGACCGCATACTGCGGAGACGCTTGACCCGCCTCATCGATGAAGAGCCACCCGATGGCCTCGCAGCCGATGTTGCCAAACATACGCCCGAGTGAAGCAAATGTAGTGGAGACCATCGGCACAGCGAGGAAAAAGGTCTGCCACGCTGCAAGCAACTTCTCAGGTTCTAGGTCATGAGGATACATGCCTGCAATAACGTCTACTGCAGCGCCAAGTCCAGAAATCATTTCTCGTGCGGTATTAGCCAGAAAGTCTTGGTGAAGTTGCATTGCTGCCAAGAACAGCTTCGATCGAGCCAAGTTGAGTTCTTTGTCAAGCCATGGCGCATGCAACTGACGAACGTCGCCAGTCCACTTTTCACCGGGATAGCGTATTCCATATCGCTCTTCGTCAACATCACAATCCGCACGAAGCTGTGTCAACGCCTCTTGCGCCCTTGTGAGTTCAATTCTATGAGCCTCTATCTGGAACGTAAGCTGTGCGGCATTGTACTCCAGCTTATTGCTGTGCGCAGTCACATTCCGCTCGTCTAGTTCTGCAGCGCTCAGCGTCTCATTTAGCGCATTCAGCTTGCTCCTCCACTCCTTTGTGCTTCGACCGAGTGAGGTGACTGACTCCCAGAGTCCTGGCTTGACCGACTTCTGACGGCGGTACAGCTTTTCGGCATATGCGCGAGCAGCTTCTGCGTCCTTAACGGTGGATTGATAAGAACAGGCTCCGTTTTCAGCCTCTTGAGCATCTGAGGTTAGTCGAGACAGTATCGCTTTAAGCTCTTGCTCCCTGGAAGCAGCTTCTTTCAAGTTGTTGCACCGTTCTTCGGCATGCTCTCGACTGGCGATTAGTTCATTGACGCATTGCTCAGCTTGAAGGTATTCCGCACATGCTATTTGCCAGTTTTTTGGTTTATCGGCATTGTCTCGCCATCGTTTAAGGCGCGCCAGCATTCCGTGCACAGTATCCTCCAAGGAATCCTGAACCTGTTTGGAGTCACAGTCGCCAAACCAAAACGCTGATCGGAAATCAGAGCGATTACGCTTGTTCCCGAGACGAGCGGCGACCAGCCCCCAGGCTTGCGAGCTGGCATCCTTGGCTTCCTCATCATTTTTTGTTCTGCTCAACACCAAGGAAGCCAGGTCTGCAAAATAGTCCGCATCGCTATGCCAGGTACTATGGATTGCTGTGTGAGCCGGGATTTCAGTTGTCACATTCTCAACAGCAGCGTTGTTTGCACTTGCCACAACCATTTCAAAGCCGACAAGCTCGGGCTTCAGTTGGCGTACTCGCACGTCATAATCTCCGTAGTTCCATCTACGTGTCTCCGATGTAAAAGCATCGATGGGCTGTTTCAGCTGAGCCAACCGCCGTGCACGCTCAACAACGTTCCCTGCCAAAACATCTCTCAGCATCGTAGTCTTACCTGTTCCTGGGGGACCATTGACTCCCATCAAGCCATACTTCGGTGCAAGGATGCTCAAAGCCTGATTAACCGCAAATTGCTGGCTTAGAGCGAGGCTGTGTTCCGGATTTGAGGGCCAGCGCCCTTTTGGCAAGTATCGAATCAAGACGCCTTCATCCACCACATCTAATCTTTTTTCAATATCTATACGTCTTTCTGTGTCGATAAGAGCATCTTCGGAAAGATACGTTGTCAAAGCCTCCCCATAATCGTCGCAGGCTTCAACTGCTTTTAGTTCGTCCAGAAAGAAGCTGTTAAGAAAGTCCGCATCAGCTTCTCCTGCCCGCTTCTTTGAAACTGCCTTTGTCTCTATAATGACATGCATGGCGGCAAGCTCAGCGATACCACCCACCCCAGAAGCCTTGTGAGAGATGTTTAATAATCTGCTGATTGATTCCTCGTCAAGAGGTGAGTGCTGGCCCTCATCGTTTTCGTTTCGCTCAGCATCAAATGATGCAACCATGCCATCGAAGTTTTCCTGAGCGTCCGTAAAACCATCGGCCCACTGAGGGTTTTCTGGCCCGGGGTTTTCTATTCGGCCAATCGCCCACAAGGCGGATGACAACACCGACGACCCCACGTTTAGCCTGCCCTCTTGATCGACCAGTATGCCAGCACATGCGCTCTTGCCTTCAAGTCGTTCGTCGTAGGCATCCATATCGTCGGTAAAGGCTTTGTGCAGGCGCTCATATATCGCCTCAAGATTGTAGACGCCCAGATACATTGTGTGCTGCCAAACGCGCAACGTCTTGCCCAACGGCTTTGGTGGTTTGGTTAGTTTTTCCCAAGGCAAGGGCTCTCCGGGCTTCCATTCTCTCACCTGAATGTCCGCGGAAAGAGGTGCGCGAGGTGTCATTTTAGGAATCTTTTGCGGGCTGAATAGCTCCAGCATCCACCAGTAGCGCAGAACCTGTCGTTTTGCAGCATTCTTGGGCTCATCCATGCATTTATCACTCATCCTTAAAGTCTATTAACCAAAGAAAAAGCATCGTAGGCTACAGCCTGATAATCTTTGTGCCCTATTATGATTATCCTTCTGTTAAGACATATTTCGTGTCGGGCGACTTATCCTTGCCAATTTTGGTTACCAGTTTGGTGTCCATCATTTTTGCAAGGGCATATTTCACCTGTCCATAGCTCAGGCCCGTGAATTGATGTATCTCGACTTTTGAGAGCGGCCCTTTCTTGAGCACCCTGACAATGAGCTCAGTGTTGCTGAGCAATCCCGCGCCAATCTGAGGTGCAACTTCTCTCGCAGCAGCACTGGCGAGAATTACCGTGAAGTATATGCCACCGTCTATGAACCTTGGAGAAGGTATATCAAGCGCAGCCAGTTCAGCGAGTATCATCGGTATACCACTGCCAAGCTTCTCGATGATATTCATTCCATCTGGGCTGCGGACATACTGGCATATATCCGCTAATCGGCTGTTGCGGGTCACTGACCCAGTACGGCCCAATTCGTTGACATGGATACCGTAGAGTCCTCCAGGATTGCTTATGATCAGTCGGTTATCCTCGATAATCAAACTCACATCTTGCGTCATTGAGATAGAGTTGACCGCCCGATGAATCAACGCATTGCCTATTAATTCCCTCACCACCACCGGCAGATACTCCCTAACGGTTCTGACATGACCACTGGGCAGGTTCAAGACTAGTTCATCGCTGTTACTTTTAACCCATTCAAGAGCCTCATCAAGCATCGTAGGAATTGGACCATCAAATACTTGGACGTTCATCGCCCGAACAGAGCTGGAGAGCTTTGGCTGTTTTCGCACACTCGCTTTGATTGAATAGTTTGGGAAGAACTGCTGCGGATATTTTCCCAGCGCAAAGAGGCCAGCCTTCGTCAACACATCGCTCGAAGTTACAACGCCGGTTCTCAAAAGCACTTCGTCATCGCTCATTTGAGCGATGATTCGTGAGTGCTCTTTTCTGTTTTGAATAAAAGATTCAACAAGCTGCTGGTTTAAATCGTCTCTGCTCGTTCCTGCGACTGCTTCTTCATCATGCTGACTCATTCCACGTGCGGCAATGAACATCTGTTCATCCAATTCCGAAAGTTCAAAATCACCATCATATAAACGGATAAAGGATCTTTTGTTTCCTCTGAGCTTTACAGGCTTCACCTGTTTATCCGACTCAAAGACCTCTGCCCAGACAACTTTCTTGTCACCAACTTCGATTAGAGACATTGACAACTCGATAGCTACGTTAAACCCGCTCTTGGCATTATTGGCAAGGGTCTGCTGGCAAGTCTTGGGGTCAAATACTCCCACGACCTTGAAGTCATTCTTCTCGTCCACCCCAAGAATTAACACCCCACCACCAGGTGTATTCGCAAAAGCACAGAGAGTATTGATTATAGACTCAGGGAACCCGCCAGCAGCGGCTTTTACCTCAAATCGTTGGTTGTCACTACCCTCAAAGCGAAGCAGAGCAAGAGTGCTTTTTAGTTTATTGACTCCGATAGCATTTTTCAATTCACAATACCTCCAGAAAAATCATACAAGACTTGGATGATTTTGTCCAAGTCTTGTATGATTGTAGGCATGTCCAGCTGTGGCCTGAATCCCTCAAACATAAGCCTGAGCCGCTACTTCACAGTGGCGGCTCAGAGAGCACAGGGTGAGGGACGAGGGGCTGGTGTGCCATTTTCCTTATGCTAGGGGCACTGGGGCAGCGGTCCTCCTGCCCCACCCTTAAACCACTGAACTATTGACAATATATTAGAAACTGGTATACATTATTAGCGCGCTACGAGGAGCAAGATGTACATCTATGAAGCCACTATAACCAAAGAAGACGGCTATTACTACGCAGAGTTCGCAGATATTGGCGCTGCCTATGCCGATGGAGCCACCTTTGAGGAGGCAGTCAAAGCAGCGGCTGAGACCCTAAAGCTTGTTCTTGCCGAACACCTCGACACTGGGCTGCAGTTGCCAAGGCCAACCTTCCAGCTCTCCAGCGACGTTGCTATGCGCGTTGCGATTGCTGTTGATGTTACACAAGAGTTTATCGAGCAAAGTAAGTGTGTCCCTGCTAGCGAGGCAGCTCGCATGCTCGGGCTTTCAAAGGGGCGCATATCAAACATGATTAACTCGGGGGTTCTGCAGGCAGTTCCCTATGGGAATGATCGCCTGGTTACGCTCGCCTCTATCAATGACAGACTCAAAAACCCGAGAGGAGCTGGCCGCCCTCGCAAGGAAGCATCACCAGAACTCACTACGGCTTAAAGAGCACAGTGGGACAGAGGGACGGGGCTGGTGTGGTACAGAGGGACGGGGTTGGTGTACCACTTTTTGAGACAAAAAGTGGTACACCAACCCCGTCCCTCTGTACCACAGATGACCTGTTTCCAAACTAGTATCAGCAGCCCTTATGACTTAGGATTTTCTGCACTATCCTTAAACATATCTCTGAGTCCTGAGCTGAAGGTTTCCCTCAGAATTTCAACGAACTCCTCTGGAAGTACTCCATCAAAATTAACTTCGTTTATTCTATGTTCCAGCGCTTTTTGGAAAGCTACGCCAAGTGATGTTGTAATTGCGGCGGCAACAGTTCCACTGACTGCCATTACTGCCACCCCTACTCCAGGGACAAGTTTTAGTAGCCCAGCAACGGCAGCCCTCCCAGCGTTCACTGCAACACCAGGGACAGCAGCTGCAACGATTTTTGCGAAGTCGTCTTCCTTGAATTTGACTCCATATACATTTGCGATACCCTTAAGCATAGTGAGCTGTATCGGCACAAGAACTGCCGCATCAGCAACGGGGATTGGAATCGCGCCAGTAGCTGCCGCCGCCGCAGACGCTATGGTGATTGCTGTGAATGCCGCCTTCTTCTTTAGATCCTCGGATACTTTTTGCGCCGCAGCAAAGGCGCGCTTTTGTGCATCAGGCAACAGCTCGTAGGAAAGCTCAGTTAGCTCTTTCAGGCCAAACTTCTCTTTTGCCACTTTTCCGTCTATCACCATATCTTCTGCAAGAACTGGAGCCATTGACTTGAATGATAGCTCCCCAAGCTCTTTCTTGGACTCTATATATGCCATTAGTTCGCGAGTGTTTTCCTCCACATAACTCTTAGTTAGTACGGGAATCACGTCTATCTGCTGGGCAAGATCTCTCATAAAATCAAGATCTACTGATTCTACTCGTCCTCCATCGGAGGCTATGCAATACCAAAGCAGGTGAATATCGTCGTTTCTATCTTCTGTCTTGTAGCTTTCTCTAATTAGCTTTTTTGTCTGCGAGCGAATACTTTTCTGTACAGCAGGATTAAGCTCCAGCCCCTTGACGTCGTATACTCGAAGAGGCACCCCTTCTTTCTCATAAAGATCAAACTCCTCTGTGACCGGCTCGCCAATACCGGTTTTAGCGAAGTTCTCACCAAAAACTGCGTTGATAAGTGTGCTTTTGCCTACCCCTGTTTTACCTGCAAGCATTATATTTACAATTGCCGGCTCTCCCCGAAGCTCACTAGTTTCTTTTTTACTCTTCCTTTTCGCAAACAACAGATTTACAACATCTTTAGCATCACCTAACGCATTTTGAATTGCCATGTTTTTCCTCCGATTGTTAAGAAAAGAGTCTCTGCTTGGTATTCTAAACCATTCAGAGAGCAAGGAGTTCCTGAGGGGTTGGAGAGGGTCAAGTGTCAAGATAATCAATACTCAGCATCAGTGCTTATTCATAGTTTGCTCAATACTTTGCCGAACGCGCCACTACCTCCCTGGTCACCGGCAGCACACCGCTGTTTGTGGGACAGAGGGACGGGGCTGGTGTCGCACCTTATGGTACCAGTGGTAGCTTCTCATCCAATAGTTTGTTGATTATCCAGTCTGCTGTGTCGAAGGAAGTTTTGTAGCCGTGGCAAGCAATCGGGTACGCATAAGGCAACAAATCGTCGGTAATAATGTTGCCAATAGCCGACACGCACGCTGTGTTTATCACGCAGGTCTCGCACCCTCGTACAAATCCCAGGTTGGTAACTTTGTTGACCTTATCCCAGTTAATCTCTGTTGTAACATTTCCCAGGCACAGGTTTTTGTTTCCCACGGCAGACGCATAGGGGTACACATTGCCATCAACAGCAATAGAAAACGCCATGTCTCGCTGCACCTTTGTTTTGCTTAGGCCAAAGTCGCTTGCGTAGCACGCAATCATGTCATCGATCTTGTTGATGTATACGCGGTCTCCGCTTTTTAGCCACTCTACGTACTTCTCGGCAATCCGCGCAAACTCAGCTCTCAAAAGCTCCACGTGTTGCAATTTCCAAGTTGCCGAATAATCGAAGAAGAAGTTCATGTGCCTAAACCCAAGTTCCTTCAGGTTTACCACGTTGTCATGCAAAATCCCAATATTAGTTGGCGTTATCACGCTCGAAGAAATAATCTGATACTTGATAATTGCATCCCTTAACCGGCTGATGTTTAGCAGTGCCAAGCCATCCCCGCTCAGCCTGTTGTCATCGTTTTTGAGCCCATCATACGACACAGAAATCTTGAGGTTTTGCTCATCGGCAAATTCCAAGAAAGAATCGTTGATGAGTGTTCCATTGGTCACAATCCCTAAATGTACCGCTATGTGCGACTTTGCTTTTATACACTCAGTTATTGTTCGGAGTAAAGGCTCTTCTAGCAGGGGCTCCCCGCCGTAATAGGTAACGCGCGCATAATCCTTGCCCGACGCCAAGAGTAAGTCTATAGCCAAAACAGCCACTTCCTCGCTCATGCGTCTGCTTCCGGGCGGCATGAAGCAATACTTGCAGCGCATATTGCATGCCTCAGTGAGATGCAAAACCAGATTATCCATTTACATCCTCTATGAATACTACTTTGCTGTTAAACCACGCGCCGTTTCCGCCAACCATAAATTGGGTTAAGTAATACTCCTGAAACGCAAGTAACCCAAAATATCCCAGCACGCCCAGCAACACAGCCGCGCCGGCGCCTATTCCAACTCTTTTCAGTATTTTCTTCTTTTTAGCTTCAGCTTCCGCAGCATCATATTGCTCTACTTGCAGTTCATCTTTTTCAAAATCGCTACTCACAAGTATCCCTCCTCATGCCATATTATGTTAATATTATAGGCTGAACACTTGGTTTCGTCAACGACTCCCGCACGCTCTCTGCCGCACGTATCTCGCACGTTTCACAACTGTCCCCGCTGTCTTGCTCACAATCACTCGATTTTGCTGCGGTTTTGATTTTCATGGGCTGGTTTTAAATCGGTTAAGGGCTGGTCAAGTGCGGGTTAAGATTCGTTTGCTACGCTGGGGGAACAGAGACGACATTCCAGACTTGTATTTGCTATTCATTAACTAGTCTTAATATTTATCTTGATATATATATTAAAACCAGTATATAATTTACTAGCAAGGAAAACGAGGATAGTATGACATAAAGAAGGGATGTAGTAAGACTTCTTGAGAAGAATGGGTTTGTCAACAGAGGCGGTGCAAAGCATGACGTGTTCATACACTACAACGGCAGGCGCGCAGTTGTGCCAAGGCACAATGAGATACCAGAGCGCACAACTAAGTTAATCAAGAAACAGGCAGGACTTTAGTTGCCCGGCTCACTACACCCTTTTGGCAATAAGGAGCTACCATGATGTATATATATGAATTTGAGTTCTTTGAAAGCGAAGGCTATCTTATAGTCTACCCTTTTGATATGGAGGGCGCTACTCAAGGAAGAGAGCTGCAGGAGGCTGTTGAGATGGCTGCCGATTGGTTGCGAACTGACATCCAGTACCGCTTAATGTATAACGAACCTCTGCCTAAACCTACATTTGGCAACACGCCAAAAGAGGGAGGTACTGTTGTGGTAATTGCAGTGGAGGCAGGTCTCGATACAATTAGGCGCGTCTCCGCGTCCGAAGCTGCGCGACTGCTTAATGTATCGCCTGCTCGTGTCAGCCACATGATTCGCGACGGCCTGCTGACATCTTTCAAAGACGGCTATAACGTCTGGGTGACAATGGACAGCATTGAAGCGCGGCTTAGAGAACCCCGAAAGGCAGGCAGGCCAAAGAAAGAAGCTGTTGCCTAAACGGCCGCACATGGAACAGGGGGACGGGGTTAGTGTTCCAATTTGACCAAGGTCAAATTGGAACACTAACCCCGTCCCCCTGTTCCAAAACTGAGAGTCAGGCTCTGAGAAACGTGGAGGTAAGCTGATGGAAAACAAGGTGTTGGGGCCGGTGCTCAGTGTGACAGAGGTGATTGCGCTTGAAAAGCAGATAGAGGCCGAGGGCACCTCGCTTTACGAGCTCATGAACCGAGCAGGTCTCAGTGTTGCCGAGTGGGTTTGCAAAACCTTGGATCCCCCTGAGTTAGTGTTGATACTCTGCGGCTCAGGTAACAACGGTGGAGACGGGTGGGTGATTGCTGACTACCTTTGCTCGTGGGGCTACAGCATTTCTCTGGTGACTGCAAAAGCCGCGGATGACTTGCGCGCAGAGCCTGCCAGAAGAACCGCTTTGGAGGTACAGGCTAAAGGGCATGCTGGGCTCTCTGTCAATCTCAATCCGGATGAAGAGCAGCTGACTGAGTTGATTGAGCAGGCTGCGGTAGTAGTGGATGCCCTGCTCGGCACCGGCTTTGACGGCTCTGTTGTGAAAGAACCTTATGCCTCCTGGATACAGGCGGTTAATGCGGCCAGGGCAAGCTCTGGCAGTTTACAGGCTGTAGCAGTTGATGTGCCAAGCGGCCTCTCCGCCGACACCGGCAGAGCCGCCCCTACCACCATACAGGCAGACACCACCATCACCATGCTTGCTTACAAACCGGGGCTGCTTGAAACCAACTCAGAGCAATACTGCGGCAACATCATCCTCGCCAGAATCGGTACAGGGGGACGGGGTTTGGTACAGGGGGGACGGGGTTAGTGTACCAATTTGGCCCAAGAGCCAAATTGGTACACTAACCCCGTCCCCCTGTACTTATCCGGTTGCCTAGCTCCAAGCAACCGAGAGTACCATTATCAAGGCTACGATGACGCCAGCGATTGATTCTCCGCCAATAATGCCCGAGGGCACAACGATGCCTGTTTCGTCCTGTGCTTTCTTTCGCTCAAGTGCAGCTTCAGCGGAAAGATTCTTGCGCCTGAGCTTGCAAACAGCGTGGTAAACCAGCTTGATGAGCATTCCCACAAAAGCAGAGGCAGACAGGTAGAGCGGCAGGTACACACCCAGGCCAATCATCATCGACGGCAGGCGCAAGAGGTAAAGCACAAAGCCCGCCGCCAACCCAACAATAAAGGCTGGCATTGAAGGAATGCCCGAGATTAATGAAGCAACCATATTTGCCTGAAAGGCGCCAAAAACCATAACTTCACCTTCTTGGCTACCAAAAGCCCCCGTGCCATAGGCCTGCACCAAGATGGTGAGAACCGCAACGGCAACAAAGGCACCAAGAATGCCGCCTATCAGCTGGCCAACCCATTGGGCTCGAGGATTGGTGCCCAATGTATGTCCAACTTTAAAGTCATTCATCAAATCTCCGGCAAGGCCACAGGCAACGGCAATGACTCCCGCCACAAAGAAGAGCTGCACCTCAGAAACATCAGAAAATGCCGCAACAATAATGAGCACAATGATGCCAAATATCTCCAAGGGGTCAATGCCGGTTTGCCCCACACTTTGCGCGGCCATTGCGGCGGTAACCCATACCAAAACAACGATAATGATGCTGGGAAGCGGCCCCAAGCCCAGCGCAAAGCAGAGCAACAATGCAACCGTAGCCAACATTAAGGCAGTCAAGCCAACCGTAAGGCGGCGCCAAAATGGCCTTTGAGTGGAAGTAACGGAGCTTGCATCAGTGCTGCCCGCTATCCCAAAATCACCCTTCTCTCTTAACTCTTCCCTCTTCTCTCTTCCCTCTTCATTCTTCCCTCGCCCTAGCCTGCGGGCAGCTGGCAGCAGCACCTTAACAACCACGGCAAAACCGCAGCCCATCATCAGTCCAAAGCCCAGGCTGTTAGCAACTTGTCTTCCGGTGTCTACATCCCACATGCCCAGTGCCTCGCCGCCCATAACAACACCAAGGTTACCGATGAGCGCTCCGGCGCCCCAGGCCACTATGGCACCGGTTGAAACAATAAAACCTATGGCAAAGAACAGGGGGGAGTTGTAAATAAGACCGGCAACAGCAGTACCAGGAACCCTCACTCCACCAAATAGCATGGCAGGGATGGCGCCAAACCAGTCGCGCAGAAAGGCAAAGACAGCCGCAAGGCCCATTGAGCCAAAGAGCTTGAATCCCACCTTGCCGCCTGAATCCCCTGCTACCAGAGCTTGGGTTGTGGCTTCTCCAATGGGGTACTCAAGCTCCGACTTCTCAATAAAGTGTCGGCGCAGGTACACCGTGCAAATCAAGCCGAGAATCACGCCTGAGAGTGCCACTATGAGCATCTGCACCCAGTTGACCCCGTCGGCATGTCCCAAAATCCAGATGCCCGGGATGGTAAAAGCAAGGCCGCCCGCGGTCATGGCACCGGCAGACATCACCGTGTGAGTTACGTTTACTTCGTTTAGATTAGTGCGCCCCAAAACCTTTAAGAAAAAGAGCGAAATAATAGCCGCAAAAATGATGGGCCAGGGCAAGGCTCCAGCCTTAAGCGCCGTATAGAGAGAAGCGGTGGTGATGATAACGCAGCCGATACATCCAATGATGATGCCACGTACGGAAAGCTGCCCTTTAAGGGTCTGCATATGAATCCTCTTTCTTGTATACCCGCTTCTCCTTAGGCGCGAGAAGTCGGATTACTGCCAGATAGCTGTAGTATACTTTATCGCTGGTAAGATTCAAGTGCTCAAAGTGGAGAGAACGGAATAGCCGTTATGAAAGACAACCTGCAGGCTCCCTATGTCCTGGCTGTTGATGTAGCAAATCAGATCACGCGTTTTGGTCTGTTCTCTGGCGATGCGCTCCAGGCGAGTTGGTCTGTCACCACTCCGGCCCGTATCACCTCTGATGAAGCGCGCCTGACTATTAAGAGCTTCCTCCAAGATTCACTGGAGACGGGAGAAGTGACTCTAGACGCCATCTTGTCTTGCGTGGTGCCCGACCTCTCCAACACCTGGTTTGAGGCTCTGCGCACTCTGTGCAAGCAGCGCCCCCTGGTAGTGAGTCCCGGCATCAAAACCGGGCTGCACATGAACTACAACGATCCCTCAGAGGTTGGCTCAGATCGCATTGCCGACATGGTGGCGGCCAAAAAGCTCTTTGGCTACCCGCTCATCATCATAGACTGCGATACCACCATCAACTATCAGGTTCTCTGCCAAGACGGCAGCTACGTGGGCGGCCTCATCGCCGCAGGCCCGGCGCTTACGGCACAGGCCCTTTCCCAGGCGGCGGCAAAACTCCCCATCATTGAGCTGAGCCTCCCGCAAACGGTTCTCGGCAAAAACACCCGTGAGTCCATCCAGTCGGGCATCATCAGGGGCGAGGTCGCAAGCATCAACGGCCTCATCGAGATGATCTGGGCTGAGCTGGGTTACGAAACCACCGTGGTGTTATCCGGAGAGCATGCACCTCTCTTTGCTCCCCTACTGAGCCACGAGGCAGTCATTGGCAACAACCTCACCCTCATTGGCCTGAGCGAGATTTACAAACTCAATCGTAAGTAGTGAGATCCGCTCGCATAAGGCCCCGCAATCAGTATTCAGTTGGCTATCCTGACTGAGAAATATTATACCCAGGCATGTGAAAGGAGACATTTCCGGCGCATGCCAACGGTGAGTGACACAATCGAGGTACTTCCTGCCGCGTTTGCACGCAAAAAGACGACTTTTGCAGCAGTTTAGCCCGATTTAGGGGTTTTTAGAGCTAAAAGTCGTCTTTTTGCGTGCAAACGCGGCAGGAACTCAGGCATCTGTGACACGGAGACGGTGAGTGAGCTAGACAGCCAAGAATACTACCCAGTTTACTGCTCGTCGGTGGGCAATACTTCAGAAGCCAGTTTGCCGTAAGGGAGCCTGGCACAGTTCTTTCGAGCGCAGCTCGATATTTTCTCGATGACGGCCTCAACGTTTATCGGCTTTGCCAGGTGGTCGTTCATGCCGCTTTCAAAACAGCGGTCTATGTCTTCCTTAAAGGCGTTGGCGGTCATGGCGATGATGGGAATGGTCCTTGCCTTTGGCAGGTCCATCGCTCTGATGGTTCTTGTTGCCTGGTAGCCGTCCATCTCGGGCATTTGGATGTCCATGACAATAAGGTCGTACAAATCGGGGTTTGCGGTAAACATATCCACCGCTACCTTGCCGTTTTCGGCAACATCGATAGTGATCTTGGTGTCTTCAAGCAAGGCTATGAAAATCTCCCTATTAATCTCCACATCCTCGGCCAAGATGATTCGCACGTCAGAAAGATCCGGGGCTGTGGTTGACTTTTCGGCCTTGATATTCAGATCCTTCAAAGTTGTGCCCACCACCTCATTGATGGCGTTCAGGATTGACGAGGGAAATAGCGGCTTGGTGATGAAATGGGTAAATTGGCTTGCAGATGCAAGGTTTTCAATGCGGTGCCAATCCACATAGGTGGTGATGACAATGACGGTATTCTTGTTAATTCGGCTGCTCAATTCATCAGCAAAGTCAATGCCCTCGGTATCCGGCAGGTCATAATCGAGGAAGACAATGTCATAGAAGCGCCCCACCCTCTTGCATTCATCAACCAGGGCAAATGCCTCTTTAACGCTCGAGGCCGAGTCAGTCTTTATCCCAAAGCTTTCGGTGATGCTCACAAAGCTTTCTCTGACATCCTCGTTGCCTTCAATGATGAGCAGAGACAGGTCCTCTGGGCGAATGCCGTCAAAGATAATCGTGTTTTGGTGGGCTGCCCGTTCTAGTTTTACGTCAAAGGTAAAGGTGGAGCCAACGCCGGGATCTGAATCCACCCAGATGTTGCCGCCCATCTTTTCAATGATGTTCTTGGAGATGACCAGCCCAAGCCCCGTACCGCCGTATTTGCGCGACACGCTGCCGTCCGCCTGCTCAAAAGCGTTAAACAGGCGCGAGACCTGCTCTTCTGTCATGCCAATACCGGTGTCAGAAACCGAAAAACGCACCGTGGTAAGCTGTTCGTCCTGCTCAAGCTCATCAACCTTCAGCGCTATCTTGCCGCCTTCGGGCGTAAACTTCACGGCGTTAGTAAGCAGGTTGGTAATCACCTGCGAGAGCCTCAGGTCATCGGCAATGTAATTGAGGTTGAGGTTCTTACCGAGTATTACGGAAAATCCCTGGTTCTTCTTTTCCATGTTATCTACCACGATGTTGCAGACCTTCATCAGCATCTTCTCAATGTTCATGGGAACAGCCTCAAGCTCCAGCTTGCCGGCCTCAATCTTTGACATATCCAACACGTCGTTGATGATGCCCAAAAGGTGCGCAGAAGACACACCCACCATATCAAGGCAATATTTAAGGCGAGAAATATCCTGGGTATTCTCTGCAATCTTGGTCATGCCAATGATGGCATTCATGGGTGTGCGCATCTCGTGGCTCATGCGCGAGAGAAACTCGCTCTTGGCACGATTGGCCTTTTGCTCAGCCCGGTAGAGCTCGCTTTCGGCCTTTTCCTTCTCGGCAAGGTAGTGGTCCAGATCAATGGCCGTGGAATTCACGGCCTTCTTGATGCGGTCAAACTCTCCCTTGTATTCAGTTAAGATGCGCGCCTCAAAATCTCCGGCAGCAATCTTGTGGAGCACGTCAGCAGCCTCATCAATGGGGAGCACAATGGCGTCCATCAGCTCATTGAACTTTTCAATGACCTCGCGCCACTCGCCCGGATACTCCTCAGAATTGGCGCGGATGCTGAGATTGCCGTCGGTGGCATTTTGCACCAGATCCTTCATTTCCTGGTGCAGGCTGGTCACGGTCTTTTGCATGGTGGCAAAGTTCAGCGCCAGCATCCCCACTTCGTCCTTGGTTTTTATCTCCGGTATCTCAATATCCATGTCGCCCTGTGCAATTTTATTGGAGGCCTCTTGCAGCTCAACCAAGGGCGTGGCCAGCCTTTGTCTAATGTAGAAAATGGGAACCCAGACAATAATTAAGAAAACCAACAGCGAGATAGAGAGCATCGTCACGGCAAAGCCGCTGCTGCGCGCAAAGACGTTTTCTACCGACATAAGCACGCCTACTAAACCGATAATCTTTCCGCTGTCGTCAAAGATTGGTGCATAGGCCGAAACGCCCCAGCTGTTATCAATGTTAAAACGGTAGGGCTCCGTCACATGGGCACTGCCGGTTTCAAACGCATCAAAGGCTGCCGGCGGAAAAATCGCTATGGGCACTTCAGCATTCAGGGCAAAGGCCTCGCCATCCTCCGGGGGGCGAGCAGCCTCAAGATACATAATCATGCCGTTTTCAGGATCAAAGGTGCCGGCATAGAAATAGCGGATGTTCTCTTCTATCTTGATTCTGTCAAACTGGCCTTGCAGGTGCCGATAAAAGTCAGTCTTTTTGCCGGTTTCAAGTGAAAGCCAAAACTCGTCCGGATTTATTGACATGGCGGCAGTCTTTGCGATTGCCATCGCTCGGTCATAGCTGCTGTTGATGGAATCATCGCGATGAATGATAAAGCTGAAAACGCCGAGTGCAGCGGTATTCAGCATGATGATGACCAACACGATGGCAGTGAGCTTCGTGGATACCTTGAGCCCGCGTTTTAAAATTCTTGTCATGCTCATACCCCGCCCTCTTTGGTATTAGCAGTTGCAGTATATACCAAAACCATCATAACACTCATAATACCGCAGAAATTTAGTGTTTTCTCACTCAGTTAGCCGATATCGGTAAGAGTTACCGTCGAGCCACTTTTCTATCTGCCCATCATATAATAACCAGTTGAGGTGTGCGAGGGTTTCTCCCACGGCAAACCACTTTTGCTGTATCGGAAAATCGTCCCAGCCCTTTCCGCGCATCTTCCATTTGAAACGAGAAGCAAGCTCGTAGGCTGTTAGGTTGGGGAACTGCCTAATCAGGTCATGAGCAAAATCCAGACGCTCTTGGTGGTGCTCCTTGATCTCTTCTATGCGCTCGGTGATGCTGGTTCCAATGGCGCGGTGCGATGTCAGCGCCAGCTTTACCGGATAGCGGCTGATTTTATCCAAGCTCGCAAGGTATTCCTTGAGCGGGTTATCAAAACGGGGAAAGACCGATATGTTGGGGGAGATACCAAAAAGAACGTGGTCGCCCGTAAACATGACCTCGTGCTCTGCAAGATAGAGGCAGAGGTGACCCGGTGTATGGCCCGGCGTAGCAATGGTAGTCAAGGCGCAACTGCCAATTTTCAAGGTGTAACCTTCTTCAACTTCTTCAACAGGAAACACGCAAAACGGTGCATACACGTGGGCTGGATTGACCTCCAGCTGCTTTTGAAGCTCTCCGGGCGGATAACCCTCCTGCTTAAAATCGGAGATGAGTCGCTTGGCGTTGATGGAAACACAGAGAAGCTCATAGTCCAGCTCGCCCATGTAAACCTTGCACCCGTACTTGAGCATCGTCTCAACAAGGCCACAATGATCGGCATGAAAATGGGTGATGAAGAGCGAGGCCTTGGAAAAGTCCACCTCAAGTTCTTTGAGGCCTGCCAGCAGGGCCTGCTCGCACTCCGGAAGGCGAAAGCCTGTGTCCACTATCAGGGTCTCACCCTCAGACTTGAGAACATAGCAGTTGAGGTTGCGAAGCGGGTTATTAGGCAGGGGGATATCTATGCAATAGATTGGGGGGTTTTCAAAGAGCTTTGTGGGCATGTTATTATCACTTCTTTCACGTTTAATATTAGTAGTACCAGTAAGGATTATAGTGCATGCACCAAGATGCTGTACAACAATGGTATTATTAGGTCACCAACGAAAGGAGTATAGGATGGGTTTATCAAAGGAATCAAAACTGAAGGACGTAATGGCTAATCCTCAAGCTGCCGCAATCATTGAGGAGTATGTTCCTGGAGCAAGCAAGGATCCCAAATTCAAGCTGGCTGCAGGTCTTTCTCTGGCACAGATTGTCAAGATGTCTGGTGGCCAGTTGAGCCCCGAACTGCTCGAAGAAGTCGACGCCAAACTCAAGGCCCTCGGCTAAACAGCGAGGTTTTGAAAGGCTGCATCGTCTGCCTGCGGCATACGTATTTTAGAACCTGGAGGCCTCCGCCAAACCGCGGGTTTTAATTCGCTACGCGAATTGCCCCGCGCGCGCTCCAGGACCTGAAACACGCATGTCGCAGGCAGACTGCTCTGCTCTTAAAGCAGCTGCAGTATGCGCTCCTTGGCGCTGTCGTAATCCATCACCATTACTGCGTCCATTATCTGATCAATCTCCTCTTTCAGCGCGCCGCCCAGCGGTAGTGCGTCCAGATTCTCGCATCCTTTGTCGATGCCCTCCAGGTCAATCTCGTCAAAGGCCTCAATCAGATTCTCAAAGATGCCCGGCAGTTGGGGCGGCAAACTGGATGGATTGTCGCATGAACAAACGCAGGCAAATGCCTCTTTGAGTTTTAGATTCAGCCCAAATAGATCCTGCAGAAATTCCGGCAGTTTTACAATGCAAACTTCGCAATCTCCCTTTCCGGAGGCAATCTCAAGTTCGTAGGCCTTTTCAGAAAGATCCATTGCGCCGATGTTTGCAAGTGATGCCTTGAGGCTGTGTGCATCTATCCTAAAGTTATTTAAATCACCACTTGAGACATGCTCAATGAGGGTCTTGCCGCCTTTATCGATTTCTGTGATCATCAGGCGCAGTGTTTTTTCGTAGACACCCTGCTGATTGCCAACTCTCTCAAGTCCAATTGAAGTGGAGAGCGGTTTTATCTGCACAAGCTTGTCCCAGAGCTCTCGTTGTTTTTCTGCCTCGGTTTCCTTGAAGTACTCACTGCCCGAAGCAGGGGTCAGCTGCTTATGGGCAGGGATCCACTTCTTCAGCATCTCACTCAGCTCAGCCATGATGATAGGCTTGGGGAGGTAGTCATCCATGCCGGCTGCCAGCATCATCTCCCGCGCACCCACAACGGCACTGGCCGTGAGCGCGATAATCGGCATGGTGAGGCCGAGCGCACGGATGTTCATGGCTGCCTCGGTGCCGTTCATTCCAGGCATTCGGTGGTCCATAAAAACGATGTCGTACTCGTTTTTCTGCACCAGCTCCATAGCCTCCATGCCCGTGCCTGCCGTCTCTGCTTCAATCTGAAACAACTGCAAAAGCCCCACCGCAACATTGAGGTTAACCGAGTTGTCGTCTACCACCAACACGTTGGCTTTTGGCGCATGCACCAGAGGCCCATTGCTTTCAACGCGGTTGATGAGTGATGCGTCGCCCAAAACCTTAGGAAACTCAATCTCAAATACCGAGCCCTTGCCGTGTTCGCTTTTGACGGTGATGTTTCCGCCCATCATTTCAATGAGCATCTTGGTGATGGTGAGTCCCAGGCCCGTGCCTTTTTTGACCCGATTCTTTTCCAGGTCGGCCTGCTCAAAGGCGTCAAAGAGCGTTGGCAGGTTGTCTGCCGGTATGCCAATGCCTGTGTCGCTCACCGTGATTTCTATCGTTTTTTCCATGATTTTTATCTCAAGCTGCACCACGCCCTCTTCGGTGAATTTAAAGGCGTTGCCCACCAGGTTCAAAAGAATCTGTCTGAGCCGTATGTCATCTCCGTGCAGGCAGAGGGGCGCTGATTCTTCCCTCACCAGCCTAAATTCAATGCTCTTTTCCGCGGACAAAAACTTTGAGACGGAGCATAAGTTGTCAATCAACATATTGAAGTCATAGTGAATGGGTACCAGCTTGAGCTTTCCGGCCTGCAGTTTTGAAACGTCCAAAATATCATTGATGATTTCTAAGAGCGACATGGCCGACATATTGATGTCCTTAACATAACGATACTGGCGCTCGCTCAGATTTTCTTGCAGCAGCAGCTCCGACATGCCCAAAACCGCGTTCATCGGCGTGCGAATCTCGTGGCTCATATTAGCCAAAAACTGGCTTTTTGCCTCGTTGGAAGCCAGGGCCGTTTGTTTTTGAATCTCTGCCTTGCGCTCTCGGGCAGTTATCTCTGCCATCTTCTTTTCGTTGGCTTTTCTCTCACGCAAGTCATATGAAAAAGAAAAGTAATAGTAGGTGTTTTTCCAGGGGATGCGCACAGCCTTGCTCTCAACCGGAATCAGCTCGCCGGCAGGTGTTTGATAGGTGCGCTCAAAGAAATAGGAGCCCTCTCTGTTGAGCCAATACATGAGCGTATCGTGCATGTCAGTACTCTTAGTGCCATCCGGCTGGTATTCAGGAAAATAGCTGAAGTAGTTTTTGCAGAACTCTTTTTTATCGGCAACTCCCATGATGCTGAGCGCCGCCTGATTGCAGTCAACGATGTTGCCTTGATCGTCGCGCAGTATGCACATCATGGGGCTGCAGTCCAACATGAGCTTGCTGCGCTCTTTGGATTCCACTGCATCTGCCTCTTTGAGCATGACGTCGGTCATGTCGTAGAAATAGACAATCAGCTTAAAGCCAAATACCCAGGAGATGCGCGCAACGTTGACCATGAAATAGAGCGGGCTTCCGTCAATTGCAATCAATTGAACAGAGGCCTGTGAGAATCCTTTTTCAAGCGCCTCTCGGTAGACCCTTACCCTCATCGTCTCGGTTAATTCTCCGTTTGGCTGGTATTCCGGCTGAATCTCGGCAAAGACCTTGCGAAAATCCTCAACGGCAACGTTGTCAGCAATGCCGATGAATTGTGTGGTTCCCTTGTTAAAGGCAATCACATCGCCATTTTCATCCCAGATTAAACAGGGCAGGGCGCTTGAGTTGAGCAAGTCGTTCATATGCAGCTGAACTTCTTCGAGGCGCAAATCGGTGACATCCTGCGAAAAGATGAGTATGCCGTCAAAATCGTTGGCATCGTCCATGATTCGTTTGTAGTTGATTCGATAGATGCGTTTTTCACCGGTGGGCCACACAATGGTATCGTCTTCAAAGAAGTCTTCTTCTTCGCTCATCAGCCTTTTAAGCCTGCGCGATGTCTGCGTATAAAAACTGGTGTCCTTAAACATTTTGCACGCCTCAAGCACCGGCATGCCGATAAACGAACTGCACTCTTCAACATCCACCAGGCTGAGAAGGTTGTCGCTGTAGTAAAGGATTCTCGTATCTTGATCCAAAAGCAGGGCGTAGCTAAAGGCGCTGTCTATCAGCGTTTTGATATAGGTATTGAGCCGCTTAACGTTTTGTTTGCAGGCCATTATCGTGTGTGCTGTTTGGTTGGGCTGCTCTGGCAAAACTGCACTCTCTCTTACTTCTTGAGACAATTCTGTCTCTTCACTTGTTTCTTGAGGCATCCTTATCCCCTCGCTTGTTATTGGAGGCATTCTTATCCCCTCGCTTTCAACTTAATTGCTCTTGATTCCCTCATGTATGCCCCAGCCGTTGCGCAAGCCCTCGCTCACCGCTTTGATTTCGTCTGAAAGCGACACAAATAAATCTGTCAGATGAGGATCAAACTGGGTTCCCCGCCCTTCTGCGATAATCCGCAGTGCCTCTTCATGAGAATAAGCCTCCTTGTAGGGGCGTTCAGAAATGAGGGCATCGTATACGTCTGCGATTGCCATCATGCGTGCCTGCAGGGGTATTTCCTCGCCTCTAAGGCGGTCGGGGTATCCCGTTCCGTCCCATTTTTCGTGGTGCCTATAGGCGAGTATCTTTGCGTATTTCAAAAAGGTCTGATTGGGCACCTTTTCTTCCAGGCTCTCAATCAGGGACTTTCCATACGAGGAGTGCATCTTCATCTTGGTGAACTCCTCTTCTGTGAGGCTTCCGTTTTTTAGGAGGATGTTGTCTCGGATCTTTATCTTGCCCACGTCATGCAGCAGGGCAGATTTCAAGAACGCCTCTATGTCCCACGATGAAACTTCGTTTCGATAGGCCTCGTTTTCTATCATTGCGTTGATGAGGACCTTCAGGTACTTTTGCACGCGCTCAACATGCTGGCCGGTTTCTGAGTCTCTAAACTCAATAATCTCCGCAACCCAGATGATAACCGCGTCTTGAAGGGAGGCTACCTCCTCGGTTCTTTCGTCAACCATGTGAACGAGGTTGTCGTTGTACTCGCGCAGCTCGTTTTTCTGCTCCTGCAACAACAGTTGTATCTCTACCCTCTTCATTAAAAGCGACTGTGAAAAAGGCTTGGTAATGTAGTCAACCGCGCCCAGGGAAAGCCCCAGCAGCTCATCTGCTGCCTTGAGTTTGCCTGTCAGAAATATCACGGGGATGTCGGCAGTATCGGGGTTGCATTTGAGTTGCTTAATCACGTCATAACCGCTCATGCCGGGCATATCTATGTCAAGTAGAATCAAATCCGGCTTGAGCTTATTCAGCGAGGCAAACAGCTTATCGCCCGATGGCATGGTGATAACCGTATACTTTTCACGCAGGGCGATTTTGCCCGTGTTAAGATTCACGATGTTGTCATCAACCAAGAAAACGCATGGTTTTTGATTAGACATAATACCCCCTTCAATAGGTACCTGTTCTAAAATGAGCTCATTACTCATTACTCATTACTCATTACTCATTAGTGAGCTGTTAAGTGAGAACCCCTAACCACTTATTGAGTAAAACCCGCCTAACCCCTCTAGAATAGACTTTTCTATTGCCCCTAGGAATTGAGGTTTTACCTTGTTCATTGTATTGACCTCAGAAGCGCCCCGTTACAAGTTGTGAAGTAACGGTTAATTTCAGGCCCCAAAACGCCCTCGAGAACTCACAACTATAAAGCGACCTTGGGTTTTTAACACAAAACCTCCATACCCTCAACACAAGAGGAACACATGAGTGAGGGCCGCTGGGGACGGGTAAATGTGTCAGTTGGGGACGTGACACTGTGTCAGTTGGGACACCGGCCCCGTCCCTGTGTCCCGCCCCGTCTCTCTGTCCTATAATTAACGCAAAGAGGAAGAGTATCCCATGAGAAAAATCGGCGCTTCCATACTTCAAGTGGCTCTTATTGCAGGAGCGCTTGCCGGCGGGTGGCTGGGGTATGCCTACATCAATCAAGCTTCTGCTGGGACCGGCGAGGGCGTTTTGTGGGTGCTCACAATAATCCTGATAACCGTCATTGCAGCGGTCATCGGCACAGGCTTCAATATCATCGCCCACGAAGCTGGCCACTTGGTTGGCGGCCTGCTGACCGGCTACCGTTTTATCTCCTTTAATGTGCTCACCCTCACCATCATGAAAGAAAACGGCAAGCTGGTCAGAAAGAAGTACCGGCTTGCTGGAACAGGCGGCGGCTGCCTTTTAGCGCCGCCAGATATGAAAGATGGCAGCTTTCCCTACAAGCTCTACATCAGTGGTGGATTTTTGGTCAACTTTGTGCTGGCTGCGCTTTGCTTTGGCCTTTTCTTTGGCCTTGCGAGTACCGCCGAGTTATGGGCCCGAGCATTTCTCATCGCCGCAATCGCTGGTGCCTTTCTCGGCGTGACGAATCTCATCCCCCACAAACAGGTATTACCCAGCGACGGATACTTCCTCTTTAATCTGGGTAGCGAGAAAAATGCGGTATTACGACGCAGCTTTTGGACGGTTTTTCATATCCAAGCTCTGGTGGCTGGGGGCACGCGCCCACGTGACATCTCGCCGGATTTGTTTGATTGGGTTGATCCCCACGATGTCGACAACCTTTTTGACCTGATGATCGCAGCAAAGCGCTACGAATACCTGATGGACAAGCAGGAGCTGGATGAAGCACGGGAGCTGATGCGCATCTTGTGCAAACAACTGCACGATGTGCCCGACATGATTGCGCAGTCACTACGCCTAGAGCTTCTTTTCCATGAGCTGATTGCCGAGTGCCGGCCCGAGAAAATAGACCGCCTCTACGACAAGCACCTCAGAAGCTTCACCAAGTCCGCGCACAGAGAAATGAGCGTGCAGCGCACCCTGTACGCCTACTCCCTCCTCTTCCTAAACGATGCCGCAAAAGCAGAGGAACATCTCAAGCTGTTTGAGCAAGCCTGCACCGAAACCATCCAACCCAGCCTCGCACCCGGCGAACAAGAACTCATCACTCTAATTGACACACTCCCTGTCATCCTGAGCGAAGCGAAGGACCCAGTCAGCAACTCCCCAACCCTGTTTTCCTGAGCGAAGCGGCGCTCTTTGCCGCGCAGCCGAAGGACCCAGACAGCAACTCACCCCTTGCCAACTCTCCGGAGTAACTGATACTTATAGTCAACACCTCCGTAATTATGGGAAAGCCCAGACTCCACAACGCTAAACCCCCATTTTTTGTAGAAGCTCAAAGCTCGCTGATTTTCTGAGAGAACTGAGAGAATAACTGAGGCATGCCCAAGATCAGAGAGCTCAATCAAGACCCGCTCCATCAATTGATGCCCATAACCCTTGCCGATGCATGCAGGCAGAAAGTACATGGACACTATCTCGCCATCGTCGCTGTAGCGCTCGTTTCTCGACTTACCATATGCTGAGATTCCCATGATTTCTTCGTCTTTGACTGCCAGCATTACTCTCAGTGAATCGTTTTCAAAGGCAGTATTCAGGAGATTGTTCCAGCGGCTTGGATTAACGGAAGCAAGATACTCATCAGCGATTATCCCTTTGTAAGCAGCCTTCCAGCTTTCTGCAGTGACCCGGGCAATGTCGGGTATGTCTTCTTTTTTGGCTGGAATTATCAGTAAGTCATCCATTGTTAAACCTTACGCTGAGCGAGTCATTAACGTGAGCACGGCCTCAATATCATCTTCGGTGGTTTGCCAGCTGGTTACAAAGCGTATTGATGACCTGGTGGAGCTGAGCCGGTTCCACGCCTCAAACTCAATATTCGCGCTCAGTCTTGCCAGCTCGTCTTTGTTCACAATCGGAAACACCTGGTTAGACTCCGTCACAATCTCAAACTCATAGCCCAGCGACTTGAGCCCTTCATAAAGCGCGGCTGCAGCGGAGTTTGCCTGCTCGCCCAGCTCAAGAAACAGTCCGTCCTCAAGCAGCGCAAGAAACTGGATTCCCAACAAAAAGCCCTTCCCCATCAAGCCCCCGCGCTGCTTAATGAGAAAGCGAAAGTCATCTTGCAGCTGAGGATTACAGATAACCAGAGCCTCGCCAAACAACAGGCCGATCTTTGCGCCACCCAGATAGAAGGCGTCCGCCAGCTCAGCAATCTCCGGCAGGCCAAAATCACAGCGGCTCGAGGCAAGCGCATAAGCAAGCCGAGCACCGTCGATATAGAGCAGAAGCCCGTATTCATCGCATGCTCCGCGCAGGGCTCTGAGCTCTGCACTCGTATAGACTCCCCCAAATTCAGTAGTCTGAGAAATGTACACCAGCCTCGGCTTAACCATATGCTCATCGGTATGCACCTCAACAACGCTGCTGATATCCTCAGGCCCGAGCTTGCCGTCCTTAGTCTCAACCGAAAGCACCTTATGCCCCGTAGCCTCAATCGCCCCGGTCTCGTGCGCAAAGATGTGAGCCGTTACCGGCGCAATCACCGCCTCATGAGGCCGCAAAAACGCACTGAGAGCGGTCAAATTAGTGAGGGTCCCGGTGGGGATAAAATGAACATCAGCCCCAGGTTTTTCCAAAAGCCCCAGCAGCACCGCCTTAGCCTCCGCGGTTTTCTCATCGCTACCATAATTGGAGAACCTCTTATCCTGATGCCCCCGCAAAGCCTCCAAAACAACCGGATGCCCCACGCAGTCATAGTCATTCATCAGATGAATCATTCTCTTAACCACCTCTACTCAAGCCCACAGCTCAACGACGAATCTCCCCCGCATTATCCCACAGTGAGTCAACTGGGGACGGGAAAGTGACTCACTCAGCAAGCTCAGCTATTTGTTTCTGTCTTGGGGCCCCGGCTCTCTCTGGTACAGGAGGGACGGGGTTAGTGTACCAATTTGGCCCCAGGGCCAAATTGGTACACTAACCCCGTCCCTCCTGTACCAGAGCGAACCGGGGCCCCAAGACAGAAACAAATAGCTGGTAGCTCAGTGAGTCAGTTTCCCGTCCCCAGCTGACCGGGGCTGACTCAACGATTATTCAGGTTTATTCTGATTACGCTGCTTGTGTCTTGAGAGCAGAGTCTCCCAGATTACGTAGACTCCCAGTGCAAACGCGCCCACGTAGCCGAGAAAGCCTAACAGGGGAACTCCCAGAATCTGAGGCTGTAGCTCAGTCAAACACAAAACACTTGACCCAATGAAAAGCCCCGCTGATATCATCGCAAGCGACAAGCGGCCACTTACGGTATAAAGTGAGGCCAGCGATTCAGTGGATGGCTTAAGATCGGTCGTGACCTTAAGCTCTCCTCTATTCAGCATTGAAAGAGTATTGGATACCTGCGTGGGGAGTTTTGCCGCAGACTCAAGTGAGTGCGCACTGGATGAGGCGAATTCCCTCGACTTAGCAATAATACTCTCAAGAGTGAAGATCTTCTTTTTCACGTGCTGAGAAACGATGTCAACTATGCTGATGCGAGGAGAAAGTTCACTGAGCACTCCCTCAATCGTAATAAATCCGCGCGCGAGCATGGTAAAAGACGCAGGAAGCGAAAGGCTCTGCGTGCGCAAAATGTCAATCGCATCCAAAAACAGCATCCCGATATTAAGATCCGAAAGGTCAGTTGATGCATATGACGAAAGCAGGGCGTCCATCTGGGTGAGGAGTCGGCCGTGGTCAACCTCTCCCTCTGCTTTAGCCAGCGCAAGCAGGCTTTCTTTCAATTCAAAGGAATCACGCCCATCGATAGCCGAGAAAACCTTGCCGAGCAGCGTGCGCTCATTGGTGGTGAGTGTGCCGGTCATCCCCAGGTCAAGCCAGAAAATAATGTCGCCGCACACGAGTATGTTGCCCGGATGGGGGTCAGCATGGAAAAACCCGTGGTCAATTACCTGGTCCACGTAACTCTCAGCCAGGCGCTCAGCAATGCAATTGAGATCAGCCCCGCTTGCCGCAAGGGCATTCTTATCATCAACGAGAATCCCCGTAACAAACTCCATCACCAACACTTCTTCAGAACTGAGCTCAGGAAAAGGCCGGGGGCACAAGATGTCAGCCTCCCTCTCGATAACCTGACGGAAGCGCACAAGGTTGTTGAGCTCAACTGAGAAGTCTGTCTCATCAGCCGTTGTTCGCTCAAGTTCAGTTACCAGCCTCTCAAATGAGAAGACCGTACTTTTGTGAGAAGTAGTAGAAAACTCCGCAATAGCCAAGAAGTGCTTCATCAGCATAATGTCCTCGGCCATTTTTTCTACGATTCCCGGGCGTCGCACCTTAACGGCAACAACCGTGCCATCCTTAAGGCCTGCCTTATGCACCTGCGCGATAGATGCAGAGCCAAGAGGTTTCTCATCAATAAAGCTGAATACCTCGTTCCAAGGCACCTTAAGAGCGCGCTCCATCGTCTCAACAATGGTTTCAAAGGAGACCGGCGGCACATTGGTGCGCAGCTCATTAAAAGCATCGCAGTACTCTCTAGGAAGGATGTCCGCACGATTAGAAGCAATTTGCCCCATCTTGACAAACGTAGGACCAAGATCCTCCAAGATCAAGACAGCCTTTTCCGGGGTCAGACCCTTTAAAGCATCATGCTTTTTGAGAATCTCGTAGATCTCTTTCATGCGTTTGCCAGAGGTTTTATCTTTCTTGGTCACCTCAGCCATACGAAGGAATTCTCTAAAGGTAGGCATAGCAATCCTTTCCAAGCGAATGCGAAAATTCTACCATGTTCGCCGCTATTCCCCCTAACCTGACACCTTATACGTCCCCCTGTCATGACTCACTGGGGACGGGGAAACTGACTCACTGAGCTACCAGCTGTTTGGCTTCTGTCTTGGGGCCCGGCTCGCTCTGGTACAGGAGGGACGGGGTTAGTGTACCAATTTGGCCCTTGGGCCAAATTGGTACACTAACCCCGTCCCTCCTGTACCAGAAGCCAAACAGCTGAGCTCGCTGAGTGGCTCACTTTCCCCGTCCCCAGTGAGTCACGACCCCTGTATCACTCGTACTTCTCGTAGCAAAAGCAGCTCGTCAGGTGGTCATTAACAACTCCGATAGCCTGCAGAAAAGCGTAAATAATCGTAGTGCCCACAAATTTGAATCCACGCTTTTTCAGATCCTTGCTGATGGTATCGCTCAACTCGCTCGATGCCGGAATCTCCTCAAGAGCTTGCCAACTATTTTTGATAACCTCTCCACCGGTAAAGCCCCAGATATACGCATCAAAGCTGCCAAATTCCTTTTGCACCTCCAAGGTGCGCTGGGCATTGTTGATGATGGCAAGTATCTTCAAGCGATTTCGTACAATCCCCGCATCCTGCATCAGCTCATCAAACTTCGCCTCATCGTAGCGGGCCACCGTTGCAATATCAAAGCCATCAAACGCCTTCTCAAAGCCCTCCTGCTTATACAAGATCGTCCGCCAGCTCAGCCCCGCCTGCATCAAATCCAGGCAAAGCTTCGCAAAGAGCCTCCGGTCATCATGCTCAGGCTTGCCCCAAAACTCATCATGGTACCAAGCCATCTTCTCATCATTATCTGCCCACGAACAACGCATTGTCTCATCACCCACCATGCTTAAGCAACTCCTTTCGCAACTCGAGATGTGCCGCAGGGAAGTTACTTTTCGCTGGGAAGAGTCTTTTCCCCATATGCTTTGCAACCGTCCTGACGGCACTTTCCAGCTCCTTGCTGTTATACAACTGCTGCTTGGTAACAGAGACCACCTGAATGCCCATCGACACAAGAGCGTTCCTCTTCTTAGAATCGCTGGCTATACGCTCAGATCCAGTGTGGTTTTGGTCACTATCGTATTCCACCGCCACTTTCTTTTCTGCCCAAAACAAGTCACAAACGTAGTATTCCTTTCTGAAGTACTTCCTGACACTCTTTGTTAAGTTGACTCGCCTGTTAAGCTCCGGTTTTTCAAACCCAAATCCACCCAGCTTGTACGGCAGAACCATAAATAGAGCAAGCTTGGTCTCCATAGGAGAGGCTGATCCATCTTGCAGATAAGTCAAAGCACGAATGGCTTTTGTGGACCCCTTGACGCCAGGCATACTATTGAGAAACTCCTGCAACTTCTTGGTGCTGGTTAACTGCTTTCGATTATAGAAACCTCGCTTTGGCACCTTTTTATCGTGAGGCAAGGGAAGTGAGTATTCACCACAGAGCTCATAGCCCAACTCTAAAAGCTCAACGAGCGATAGGTGGTTTGCCATCTGGAGAAAGCAAAACTCTGGGGAACTCATCATGAGATTTCTACCGACATTCATAAAGCAACCAACAGGAGTCTCGCTACTAAATACATGCTGATGCATGAATACATCCTCGCGTCGATTGAGTTGCTTGCCTAGCATAACGTGAACCGGCAACGTTAAGCCCGTGAAGATTGAATGCTCAACTTCAGCCGGAGCGTCAGGAAGCTCTACCGTACAACGCCGATGGGCGCTGCTGCTTGGCAGTATTCGACGCTTGCGCCAGTATTCCAATGCCGAGTCATGACAAATATATAGCTTCACAAGATTATAGTAACCGATTTTGCATCAAAATCCGCCTCGTGTACGGAATATTTGCTTAATTCCTTAGAAATCACCCTCGAAATGCCCAAAAAAGCCAGCAGCAAGACCAAATCTGGCCAAAACAGAGCTGGAACAAGGAGAAAATCGTACACGAGACCGGTTTTGATGCATTAACTCCTCTCAAAATCTTTTTTCCTTATAAAAGACGGGCAGAGTGGCGATAGAGGGCGAATGAAGAGAGCGCTGGAGGACGGGGTGGGTGGGTGGAGAGCCGGGGGTTGGGTGGTGGGGTGGAGATCCGGGGGGATGGGTGGTGGGGTGATCCAGGGATGGGTGGTGGGTGGGTGGGTGGAGAGCCGGGGGTTGGGTGGTGGGGAGATGGGGTGGATCCCTCTGTACTAACTCTCAACTGATGGTTTAGGTAGGTCAACCACCTGTCGGTTGAGTGGTGCCTCAAATAACCTGATAACGCGGGAGGGCGTCACGACCCGGCCCTCTGTCTGGTACACTAGCTCCGTCCCTCTGTCCCAGCCCCGGCCCGCTGTTCTGCCTCTGTTCCAAAAGGAGAGTGATTACATTGAGCAACTCGTTTACTGCCAAGGTTGAGTTCTTTGATCGCAAAATGGGTTGGCATTATGTGCGTGTGCCCACGGAATTGAGTGAGCCCCTTGAGCACCGCGCAGATCGAGGGTTGATTGCGATAACAGCCACGGTTGGCAGCTCCAGTTGGTCAACCTCAATGCTGCCCCTGGGAGACGGTACGCACTTCATCGCCTTGCCTGCAAAGGTGCGCGCAAAGGAAAACTTACAGATTGGCGCAACAACCGCCGTGTCATTTGAAACAAGATAGCTTATGAGATCCAGCTCATACAGGCATCGGTGAACTCCCACTTTTTACCTGTCCGCATAAAGTTGCGTGGTGTGGGGTGTGGCGGTGTGGTGTGGTGGTGCGGGGCGGTGTGGTGGGGTGTGGTGGGGTGTGGTGTGGGGGTGTGGTGGTGTGGCGGGGTGGTGGTGTGGCGGTGTGGCGGTGTGGTGTGGGGTGTGGCGTGGTGGCGCGAGGTGTGGCGGTGTGATGGTTTATGGTGTGGGGTCGTGGGGCGTGGGGTGTGGCGGTGTGATGGTTTAAGGTGTGGGGGCGTGGGGTGGCGGTTTGGGGAGTGGGGTGTGGTATGGAGCCCCCTCAGCAGTAGTACAGATCAGTATGTAAGTATTACTACAGCGGGAGAACCACGATGAAGTCTGTTTTGCCGTAGTTGCTCTTGGCGGTGATGGTGCCGCCGTGCTGGGTGACGATCTCTCGTGCAATGGCTAGGCCTAGGCCGGAGCCGCCGGTGATACTGGTTCTTGACTCGTCGAGCCGGTAGAACTTGTCAAAGACCTGTTGCAGCTGCTCGGGTGGTATCGTCTCTCCTCTGTTGGTAATTGTGACCTCAACCGAAGGCACTGCGAATGCCGTTTCAAGGGCCGCCTTTTTGGACGCGCACACAGAGATGGTGCTGTGAGGGTCGCTGTACACAATGGCGTTTTGCAGTATGTTGCTGAAGACGCGCGCCAAGAGCCCTGCGTCCCCGTACACCTGGATGTCCTCGGCAATGGAAACGGTCACCTCCTTCTCGGCGCCTTCGAGGAGGGGGTAGAACTCGTCAGTGATCTGCTCCATCAAAAGGTTAAGGCTGAACCAAGTCTTATCCAGGACTGTCTCGCGGAGATTGAGCTGGCTGATTTCAAAGAATTGCTCTACGAGGGTCTCTAGCCTGGTGGCCTTGTTGAGGGCAATCTCGGTGTAAGCCTCTCTCTTGTCTGCTTCAAGATCCTTAGTGTCGTGCAGTAGATTCAAGTAGCCTATGGTTGAGGTGAGCGGGGTTTTCAAATCGTGGGCGAGGTATAAAACCAAGTCGCTCTTTCGTTTCTCGGTCTCTTCAACCGCTTTTCGGTCTTTCAGGGCGCTGTCAAACATCTCTTGCATTATCGGCTGCAGGTCAGTCAGGTTGCTCGGTACCGGAACGACATAACCCTCTTTACCGCGCTGCATAATCTCGATGCTGCTCACCATGCCCACAATGTCCGAGGCGCTGCGCCTCCATTGCATAAAGGCGATGAGCGCGGTTCCGCCAAACCAAACCACGGCGATGATCCAGTAGAACAAATCTTTCAGCATGTAGAGAATGGGGTACAGAGGGTCACTGGCGTACCAGATCCTTGAATCCTTGAGCAAAAAGAAGGCGAGGATTATCACCAAAACTATGGCCGAGAAAATGGCAAAGGTAACCCAAAACTGGTTTCTGTACCTTTTGGAGATGGCAATCCGCAGCTGCTCTTTATTTGAATCAGGAATACTCAAGCTTGTACCCTACCCCCCAGACCGTTTTGATGTAGCGTGGGTTTTCAAAGGACTCGCCCATCTTTTCTCTGATGTGGCGTATGTGCACGGTGATGGCGCTGTTGCCTTTTTCAAAGTACTCCTCTTGCCAAATCTGCTGGGAAAGCTCGTCAGAGCTCAAAACCGCGCCTTTGTTTAGAGCCAGAATTCTGAGGAGCGAGAATTCAGTAGGCGTGAGCTTCAAAGCGGTGCCGTTAAGCAAGCATTCGTGGGTCTTGCTGTTTATCATCAGCCCGCCAACCGTGATGACATCCTCGGAATTGCTGGGGCTTGCCGTGTATTTTTGCGCGCGCCGCAGCTGGGCTTTGACCCTGGCTACCAGTTCAAGGGGCTTGAAGGGCTTTGCTACGTAGTCATCGGCGCCCAGGCTGAGACCGGTGATTTTGTCGAGTTCGGCGTCTTTTGCGGTGAGCATGATGATGGGAAAGAGATGCAGCTCTCTGATCTTGGCGCAAAGCGCAAAGCCGTCGATATCCGGCAGCATAACATCGAGGATGGCGAGGTCAATGGACTCGTTTTCAACGCAGTGCAAGGCAGAGGCGCCGTTATAGTGCTTGAGAATCTGGAACCCTTCATTTTGCAGATAGAGCTCAATGAGGTCGGCGATCTCCTTTTCGTCATCCACTATGAGAATAGAATCCGGCATGCGCAGCGCTCCCTTCTAACAAAATAGTAGCAGCTTCCTGGCTCCACTTTATTAAGAAAAAATTAAGAAAGTCTTAGCAAAACAGAAAAGTACTTTTCTTGCCTGGTGTCTACTCTGAATAAAGAACGGTTGCAGCTAAAGGAGCGAAATGTACTCACGTTATAACGATAAATATTTTGTGGCTTCAAAGCACCGAACTGACAAGCTGCCTCTCATACGTGCGGTTGCTCTGTTAGCTCTGTTAACTCTGGTTGTGGTGATAGCACTTGGTGCGGCTTTTCTGATGCAGTCTTGCAGGGCACAGGAGCTGGTTTCACTGCCCGCTAGCACTACTGGCTCCTCGCTGGACAGTGGACAGAGCAGTGAGTTCAACAGCACGCCTGTGAGTCAGTGGCAGCGCGGGATTATGCCTATTCTGTATCAACAAGACCCCGAGTGGAGCAGCCACCCCTATGCCGGATCCACTCTTGGGATAACCGGCTGCGGTCCTGCCTGTCTCGCAATGGTCTATGTTTACCTTACCGGCAACACTGACCAAACACCCGCCACTATTGCAGCTCTGGCAACCTCAAGTGGATGCGCAAGCGCAGATGGCACTGCCTGGCTGTTCATGACCAGCGGGGCACACGCACTCGGCATAGCGGCAGAAGAACTGCCTGCTGACAGAGACCTGATTGCCCAACATCTGAGAGCAGGAAACCCGATAATCGCGGTTTTAGGAGCCGGAGACTTTACCACAGAAGGACATTTCATCGTTCTTACCGGCATAGACTCCAATAACCAGATAACCGTACATGACCCCAACAGCGTTGAGAGAACCCAACAAACTTGGGATCTGGACAGCCTCATGTTTCAATTCAGGAACCTCTGGGTTTATTGAACAGCCTAACAGCCCCGGTGGACAAGAACAAGCAGACTAGCCGCGCAAGGCGGCTAGTCTGCTGACAGAATTACTCGTCTTCTTCGTCGTCTTCTTCTTCATCATCGTCTTCGTCGTCGGCATCGTCACTTTCAACGTCGCCGCCTTCAACTCCGTCAGTGATATCAAAGTGGGCAGCGCAGAACTTGCACATTCGGACCTTGCCCTCGGCAAAGGCTGCTTCAACATCGCCCTCACGCAGATTGTCTTCGCCAATCCTCTTTAAGGCCGAGCAATCTGCCCAAGTGTGATACACCCTGCTGTTCTTTGACCACTTGACCTCGCCGTCACCAAAATCGCTGGTTTGGGCGTTGACTCTCATTTGCTCGAGTTGCTCAGACGAAACCGGGTTGTAGTCAATGGACAGTCCAACCGCCGCCAGCAGACAAACTGCAGCCACTATTGAAACCAAGGTCTTGGCCTTTTTGTCCAGGTTTTTGTCAGTAAGCAAGAAAAACAGAATGGGGGCAAAGGCGATAACCGCAATGATTGCGCCCAGCTGCGTCTTGATAAAGAACTCCACCTTGTTCTTTTCTGAAGGCGGGTCGATCTTGTTTGCCCGCTTCCAGAGGAATGCACCTGCTACCACTAATATCAGGTCTAATACCAGTGCAACGATAATCCACACGATTGGATTGCCAACAGCAATCACGCCTAGGATTATCAAAATTGCTGCGACTTCTAAGGCAATACCGAGAACCCAGAGAACTACCGCCAACAATCTGAATGTTGTGGGATTTCCTGAAGGTTTTACATAGGTCTTTTTCTCAGCCATGACTTCCCCTTACTGTTTCTTTGCTTTTAAAATGCTTCCGATAATGTCATCGATGAAAGATCCATCGTTATTGCTATCCAAGACGCCTCCGATTACATCGAGTAAGCCGCCTTCAGATTTTTCCTGAGTGCTACTCTTGGCGCTCGTGCTTTTGGTGCTGGTGCTTTTAGTGCCTGTGGTTTTAGTGCCTGTGGTTTTAGTGCCTGTGGTTTTAGTGCCTGTGGTCTTAGTGCCTGTGGTCTTAGTGCCTGTGGTCTTTGTGCCTGTGGTCTTT
>Ga0131853_10001869_pt1 | contig 37536 bp, 27 predicted proteins | sample TergutLab28metaG_FD_92764 | JGI IMG/M metagenome (GOLD analysis project Ga0131853, IMG submission 92764) | Labiotermes labralis P1 segment gut microbial communities from Petit-Saut dam, French Guiana - Lab288 P1 (version 2) (version 2) | ecosystem: Host-associated > Arthropoda: Insects >... | reverse complement strand
ATGCAATAACACACCAAGTAGTCGCAAGCTCCTGAAGATGGTTGTATTAACATCCGAAACATGTTGAGCAGTAAATTTACATAATAAAATAAGTGACATCAAGTTGGTCTACCTTTATTCAAAAATGCATAAATGAAGTGTGAAGTCTTTTTGGATGTGACACTGTGTCCTTGGGCTAGTTGCTTCTTACATGTTGAAGGTCTGTGGTACCTTTTTCTTTGGAGATAAGTATTGCTTGACCATGAGGATGAAGGCAGTACAATCCTTGGAAACAATGGGACCTGCTTACCAAACAGCACACTATCACATCCCAGAAGAGTACAAACCTCAGCAGCATTACTGTGGGTAACTCAAATCTCACAAGTGTGTAGATGCTGTTTTTAGGCACATGTACAGAATTACGAGAAGTGACTATTAGCTACATTATGTCTGTTATCCTTCTTTCTGTTTGCATGGAACAACTCGGCTATCACTGGATGAATTTTCATGAAGTTTGATATTTGAGGATTTTTAAAAAATCTATCAAATTCAAGTTTGATTTAATACTTTACTTGAAGACCTATGCGTGTATATGATAATACCTTGCTGAATTCGTCTTGGAATGAGAAATGTCTCAGACAAATTTGTAGAGAAAATCAGCCCCCTCCCCCATTAATGTGGAGAAATATGGTAGTGCAAGGCAATAAAATATGATGCATGCAATTAGCATGCTGGATTACTAAGGCAAGAATACAGACACACACTCATAATATTTAATACCTATTGCTTTTGCACTGTAGTATTGGTTACATAACCGCTCCTCAGTGTTATGTTACATTTACATTGCCTGTCCTGTTATTTGTGGCTGGACAGTGGACGCTGTGCACCATACACATTACTTTACCACCTGTAATTAATATAAAAAGTAAGGTATTTAACAAAGACAGGTATCCGATGTGAATAATTGCAAGTCTCATGTGACTCTGCTTTCAAACAATTTTGTTTTTGTGCTAACATAAATGTTTTGCTTTTAAGGAAATAAACTACCACAAGGCTGCACTGTTTCTAGACACCAGCTACGTTGTGCCAACTGCAACAGGACTTCCAATTAGTTTGAATGCTGTTGGCACAGCTGCAGTAAACTTACAAATGTCAGGCTCCCTTAAAGCTGCTGACTTCTTGAAGACACATGAGTTGGATGTCGAAGGCAAAATACGTCCAAGGTATATATCCCAAGTTCTGATGTTATCTATTTTGAGGCTTTTCAGCTATTTTTATGTATGAATGTACTCATAAATAAGATGTAAATTTATTTTTTTTATATGTCATGAAAATTTCATTATCTGTTCTGTTTATTTCAGTGTTGCTATAGATATTGTTGGTACAATGGGTGTTGATGCCTATTATGCAAGCACTGGCATTAAACTACGAACCAATATGTATTCATCTTCAGCTGTGGAGGGGCAACTAAAAGTTCAAGGCACCAAACTTGTGAGCCTGAATTTCAATCTTCCACAGGATAAAATTGAAATAATAAATGCACGGTAAATAATATAATATGATCTTTTTGTAACAGAATTCAGTGGGTCACAGTATTTGACCTTTCATGTTGGATGGTTTGTTGACTTTGAGTTTGTACAGAAATTTCTTAAGCCATTTGTGATAGTAGTAGTTCAGCATTACATATCTTGCTTCTAAAAGTGGTCATTATTGCAACTGACCCCTAGCACACTTAAGATGATGAGACTTCAGTTCCTGCATAAGTGGAAATTTACATCAGAGGAGAAGGGAAGTGGAAGTGGAACTCAAGTTGAAGTGATCGTGAACAAACTAGTTCCACTGAACTGCAGCCATGCTCTTTTATTTACTGTTAACTTGTACTTTGGCTGGTTTAAAATGTATATTTAATTAAGATAAGGTTTTTAGGTGGTAGAATTTTACACTGATTAAGTTTCCTATCATTTGTCATGATTTATAACAATGCAGGTTTTGAGACTATTACAATGGTGTTGTTGAGAAATCCCATCTATTGGCATACGTTGCGGTGTGACTGGGTATAAGCACTTTAGTTATTAAGTGACACACCAACACATGCCATAAGACATGATTTCTCAAAACACAGTATGTCTAGAAAATTACTTTTGTGCAGTGCTGTAGAAAGTCAGTATAAGGAAGGCTAGAACTCATCTTAAAACATAAAGCTTTATTCAGTATTTTAATAATTTGAAATACAATGTCCTTCACAAATATTGGATAGTAATGCTATCCTGTTAATGCCAACCAAGTAGAATCCCATTGTGTCGAATATGTTATTGAACACACTCAGTTGAATGATAGTCTTTAGTGTAGTTCTTCCACTAGAAGCATGTGCATTAATAACAGAAATTTGACTAATGTGGTCTAAGGACATCATTATTTTTTCAGTTCTGAACTGATAGTTATGCATGGTGATCAAGAGGAGTACCAAGCTGGAATTCAGAAAGGCCGAATAGAGCAGCACATGTGCAGTTGGCAGTCACTTGATCAAGTGTTGGGGTTGAATTTCTGTGCCGATTACCAGTTTCCTCCATGTCAGCTAAACACTAGCAGTCAGTGTATCATTAATGGCCCTGCCAAGCTTGCTGCAAGTCTGCAAAAAGCTGATCCCACAGCAAAGAAGTATGTTCTTGAATATAAGTGGGATACTACTAAGGTAAATACTGCAGTTTTCACATGGGATGGCGGGTAGGATGTCCATACTTAATATTTAAACCAGTTTTGTGAAAACTACTCATTTTGGGCAATCAATGAACATAGGTAATGGGAGTTTAAATAGGCCACCTGCTCCATGTGCTGTCTACATTGGACATGTATTTTCTGTCAGCGGTGATAACAAACTGAGAACACATGGACAGGAAACACAAGTGCTAGGCAGAACAGGGGTAGAATGGAGCAAGCAGAGGGTTGTACCTGCTAGTCAGATGGATGAGAGAGAACATATACTCATTTTTTCCCTAACCATACTAGAGTACTTACTTACTTACTTACTCCATGGAACAGAGTCCTTCTTGAAAAGCAAACTGGTTCTCAGCTAGTCAAGAAATTTCCCATATTCCATGGAACCAGAAGATTCATTACCACGTTTACAAATGCCCGCCACCTTTCCCTATCCTTGTCCAGATCAGTCCAGTCCATGCTCCCCATCCCACTTCCCATAGATCCATCTGAATATTATCCTCCCATCTATGACTGGGCTTTCCAAGTGGTCTCTTTCCTTCAGGTTTCAGTGCCAGATTCCTCTATGCACCTTTCCTCTCCCCAGTACATGCTACATGCCTCGCCCACCTCATTCTTCTTGATTTTATTACCCGAACAATATTTGGTTAGGAATACAGATAATTAAGCACCTTGTTATGTAGTTTTCTTGACTGCCCTATCACCTCCACCCTCCTAGGCCCAAATGTCTGCTCAGCACCCTATTCTCAAACACCCTCAGCCTACATTCCTTGCTCAGTGTGAGCAACCAATTTTCACATCCATACAAAACAGCAGGAAGATTTGTAGTTCTGCATACTATGGTCTTTATATTTTTGGATAGCAAAGTGGAAGACAAAAGAAATCTGTGCTGAATTATAGCCAGAATTCCTGACTTCAATCTGCTCTTAATTTCTTCCTGAATAGAATTTTGATTAGTTCAGGTTGTTCCCAAATATTTGAACTGTTCTACCCTTTCATAGGAACTATTATCAGTCTTTATATTGTGACATTGTCCTTCATTCTGACCTGAAGACATGACTAAATACTAAGTTTTATCAGCGTTTACTTCTAGTCCTGCCGTCTTACTAGCAATTACTAAAGCTTCTGTGTTTTTCTTTATAGTGTGTATGTTTCTTCCCAATCAGTATAAACCGGAAGCTGATGTGTACCATTTAATTTCAAGCCATCTTGGTGTACCTGAACCCTCCTAATGGTATACTATAAGAGGGTTCAGGTAAGCCATACTGTTAGTAAAATCATATATGATGTAAAAAAAGGATTTTCTCATTTAAACCAATTTTGACTCTGTATTTAGTGTATTTCAGCTAGAGTCATTTTCATTCTACTCTTGTACATAGCCTAGTGCACATATCACTAAAGTACTGGTACAAGGGATCAGACATTTAGCTTAATGTAAATTCTGTATGAACCTGTCATTACCTCAACATAGTAAAATCATTAGGGTGTGGTAAATGTTGCTTTCATATTTTGAATGGTCTGACTTGAATATGCATGTGCCTGAAGCAAGCAGAACAGCAGACACGAGCTAGTTCATATGTACTGTGTGATATTGCATGTTGCCAACCAAATAAATAGACAATTTTAATACTTAACACAATTTATGCTTATGAAATTTTAGCTGCATGTTCTGACCGTTATTAGGATTATCATCAGGCTGTATAAAAACTCTTAAAATAAGGGAAAGTGCATTCCAAAATATACACCTCACATTCACAAACTTTCATCAAAATTTTAAACTTAATTATAACGTGTAAGTTACGTTAAGACCGAAAGTTGTCTATTTGTCTGGTGATATCGGATAACACAATGGTATGACAACCATCAGAGTCATCTTGCCAAACTCTGTGTGTTTAGCTTCAGGGGTTTATCCTTGATCCGTATTAAGCGAAGTGTACTGTAAACATATTATTTTCCATTTCAGAGAAAACAGAACCCCATACTTAAGTATTGTACAGTTAGTTCTGCTACAACTTGAATGTTAAATTCTTTTGAGATCTTGCGTTGTAGAAAATAGCATAATAAAATTAGGGTCCGATCAGACAAAAATTTGCCCTGTGATCAACCCATGTATCCAAACAGGAAAAAAAAGGTAAAGTTTTCCTGTTACAGGCCCGGTGTGGCCCACAGGGTGGGTAGAGGTATAGCTTTGCTCTTCCATGACCACGGCACTAGAAGGGGGTGAGTGGTTAGCAGCACGCCCCGGCTGCACTTTACCTGCGGGAAAGACCTGGTACCCATTGTACAGGAGGCTGGGTGGGCCCCAGGGCCGGTCTGGATGGGCATAAAATCTTGTCCCCACCGGTATTCGATCCCAGACCGTCCAGCCCATAGTCATTCGCTATACCGACTGAGCTACCTGGCCCACATATCCAAATAGTGGTCACTGAAATTGCCTAATAGCCAACATATGTATGCACAGTTTGTGCTATACCATCAGCCTTCACCTATTCCACAATCAGCTCATAGCCAATTCATATTAACGAAACATGTTATAGCAGAACTGACTGTATTTTAAGAAATGTAGCATCATGTAGACTGGAAGGGACAAATGTGTAAGTTTTTTCAGCTGTGTGTTGAAATTGCTGAAGATTTGAATTTACAGCATAGATCTCCAACCTGTGGCCTGCCTGGCTGTATTTTGCAGCCCATGGCCACATTTGTAAATTATGTATATACTACAAAAATTACACAATAATTTAGAGGTTTGGCAGGACCAGATTTATGTATAAGCAAGACGAGCTACAGCTTAGGGCCATACATTACAACATTACAAGTTACCTCACAACAACAAAAATTAAATTCATTTATTATAATTATTATTTTAACAACAATTAATAAAAATTTATGTATGTATGCATGTATTGTAGCACTTTGTATGTACCCTTCCACAAGCAGGAAAACTATTAAACCTAAAATTTAGCTGGGGGAGTGGCCTCTTAAATGTTACACCTTAGGGGCCACAACACTCTCAGATCTGAACCAGTGATTATGTATACCATGTACTGTGAATTTCTCATGTGCACCCCACAAACCAGCCAACAATAATGGCTGTGGCCCTATGCCATAAAAAGTTTGGACACCCATGATTTATAACATAGGCTTCAGTTGTATAATTTTATATAATTTTTGTACAGTTTTATAAGATTAAACTACTTATTCTAAGTTGCAATGAGAGAAGTACCAGACAATCAAAATACTGTAGTGTTGCACAACACAAGGTACTGACTACTTATAAATGTAACATTTTCATGCTGATGAACGTTTTGTTTCCTGATGTGAATAATTTTTAATGTGGCTTAATTGTGTCCACTATTACTTAAGAAAGAATATCAGTGTGTCCAAATACCCAGGTTTAATTCTTTACGCTGAACACAAGGTGATTCAAGAGGAAATGTTAGTATTTTGGGAGGTGATAGTATTGGTCATTGTGAGAAAGAAAAGTTTATATGAACAAGTATCTAATCCTGAATGGCTACCGAGATAGAGCTGTTTCAATCTCCGGGCCCAACTCAATTAGATTTTGGTTTGTGACGGTTGGATGAAGAGTGAAGTTTGCAAAAGAAAAATGGATACATGAGACCAATTGCTGGCTTGCATTTTGAAGTGCTGCTGCCCACATAAAGAAACGTGAAGATAAACTCAGACAAATAACACGTGATCTTCACACATGAGTTGCGAAGTTTATTGAGGTTGATGGTGGGCTTGTCGAACACTGATTGTGAACTGTAACAAATTTATCTCAGTATTTAACCAACTTGATGCACAAAATTTGCTTCATAATAAGTTTTATTTCATGCCTCTGCATGTTTCGACCACATGTGCTCATCATCACACCTATAGGTGTGATGATACCAGAGGCTGTTTAATGCAATTTTGACCTCCTGATGATGAGCACGTGTGCTCGAAACATGTAGAGGCATGAAAAAAAACTTATTTTGGAGCAAATTGTGTGCATCAAGTTGGTTAAATACTGAGATAAATATACTGAGATGCACGGCCAGCAAAACATCAAAATTTGTAACAAATTTGTCATTTAAACATAAAATTAAAATTAAAATTAAATTAACAGTAAGTAATTTTTCTCTCTATGTTACCATTTACAGTGTGTTTGTATTGGTAGATTAAGCACCTCTGTCTTAGTAACCATTCAGAATTAGACACATGTTCATATGAACTTTTTTTTGTCACCATGTCCAATACTATCACCTCCCAAAATATTGAACTTTCCTCCTGAATCGCCCTGTATATTAATTATAAGCAATCCTTTGGATTACCTTATCCACTCCACTACACCATCCCTCCTCCCCCACTCCATTCTGTGGAAGGATGTCAGTTCTTTCAGAAGTTATAATTTTCTTCATTCTTACGTTTGTGCTAAATTAATAATTAAATACATAGAGAGATAAATAATTTCCATTGGTCACTTATTTTCAGAAAAATGTGACTACTGTCAGTCTTGTATTTGATACACCTGATTCCAAGTTAAAACGTGAACTCAGTGCAAGGCTTCATCTGGACATGAACAGCCAGAACCTCACGCTTCTTCTGCAGTCAAATAGCTCCAAATTTCAAGCTCATGGTGCGTAGTCATATAATCCTCATGCACTTCAATGTGTCCTGTAGAAGATTCAAGTCTTTTGGGTTGGATGTTATGCGGTGTCAACTGGTACATATTTACCAGTGTGTTGGAGGAGTGTATTTCTTCCATCTTGGACTGATAGACCCTGAAGATAGGGGCACTGTGCTTCTTCAAAACATCAGTAACTATTGACCTGTCAACATGATGTAACATCCCAGAAGACTTATATCTTCATGGACACTACTCTGAAAACATCGAATCTCAAACTGTATTATTATAATTTTCCATTATATTGATTAAGTCATTCATACATTTCTACATTCTTTGAGAAATAAACCACACTGTGCCATCTAGTAATGTATTTTCATAATATGTAAAGGAGTTCATTGTGCATATTTGTAGGCACCAATACACCAAGCTGATTTCATCAATAAGAAGTATAACGGTGTTACAAACAGATATTGTTTGTTGCAGGAACATACAAAAACACTGAAAATGAAAAATACATCCAGGCTAGTCTGTATATTGATGGTAAGAAGCATTTTGATGCAGAACTGGGTTTAAAACTAAAAGATGTGAAATACGGACGCATTTATCAACCCAGGTTATACCTTGCAATTAACAGTGAACGTATTGCAGAGTTGACAGGTTAGTTCTTTTATGTTACATGGTCAGTTAAGTCACGTTGTGGGGCTTTGGTTATAAAAATAATTTTCTTCTATTTAATGATCATGTGGTGTGGATTTATATATTAAAAAAAAATACAACAGCATTAGATTAATATTGAATCTGCTTTCCATCTTAAAATAAGGAAAGTGACCTGTCAGTTGTAAGGTTGCAAGTGAAACCAGGAGCTTCAATATGTACAGATGGCTGTACCACATATTTGCAATATTGTTTGCACTTGACATTGAATACAAAGTGCAATATTTTCAGGTAGATTTGCATGCCAGCATTTTTACTGTCCAGAGTAGGTGTGTTTTATAGCATGCATTGTAAAGAGGTAGAAATAAACAAGCAGAGTTGTGGGCATAATTGGTAAATATTTCTTGTAATGGCAGAATGTTGCTTTTATGCGTTTACATATGTCAGCACTAAGTAGATCATACTTCAGACATGAAAAATATGTGGTCAGTGTGTAGGTGGACCCACAAAATTTGAGTTAAACCTGAAAATTAACATCAATAATACTGAGGCCTCCCATTGGACACAGTTTTGAGCCACTTCCATCTCCCACTCCATCTCACAACCTATCTACCTAATATGTACCTTAATTATATCCCCCAGCTCTTTATCAGTAATCTTAGCATTTACCTTTCAAGGCCACTCCACACCAGTTTTCTGTGTGAATTTATTCTTTTCACCATCTGAGTTTTATATTAGCTGATCTGAGCCTGAACAATATACACATAAAAATTCCATATTATGTAGTACCGCAATTTACCTACTTACTTTATTCATATTAGCTCCTGGTATTTTCCTGGGCGCCCATAATTGATACAATTCTGTAGGATTCTGATGATGGTATGTCACATTTTCTATGAGTCACTACTTGAACTTCGTTAATCACCCTATGTTTAGAATAAAAGTAAAGCAATGTGTCGGTGACAGGATCAGTCTCTATTCTGAAGGTTATTGGAGACATCTGCTCAGATGGACGTAATAGATAAAATTTTTATAAACCTCTTGGCATCCCATTACAGTTTGTGGTGATAACTGAACTGGTTGCCCAGAGGTTTAGAATAGCTTGTCTATCAAATCTACCTAAGTAGTTCTTTCCCTTAATATGTACCTGAAGATGGCAACTGATCTTGTCCCTGAATTATCATTTTATAATCCTTATTTTCAACCCTGGACAGTCCACACACCCCAAGAGTTGATTCCAAAGTCATAATTTGTTCTCTTCACACAAAATAATTCATCGGGTTGATGTCCTCATCTATGTACATTAGTTACTTTTTTCAGGAAGTTTGAAGTGGATTGAAAAGAAAGGTGTTTCACAGTCTGATGTGAATTTAGAATTTCATACAAAGAAAGTGTTGATGAAATTATTTGGCTATGTACGAAAGACTGAAGCGTCGGTGTCTACAAACTTAAAACTGGATTACAAGTTTCCAAAAGAAAAAACAGAAACAGTCAAGATAGAAGCAGAACTGAGCAATCGAACCATTAAAAATCTCTATCATATTAAAGGAAATTTAAAATTAGAATCATCAGCATATTCCCAGTTTAATTTCACTTCATCTATGAATTTTTTTGTAAGTATGATCCTTGTATTTAATTAATCTCTATTTTATTAAAATAAAACTGTAGTTAGTATATTGTTTCATTTATTTCAATTGTCAGTGCATTTTAATCACATTTTAGAACCATGATTGAATGTTGTCTGTGTATGACATAGTTGTGTGACAAAAAATAACCACTAAATTTCTTTTCATGTTGTGTCTACAGAGATCTCATGGTCATATTGACTGTACAGTAGAAATAAATGCTGGGCCCAATTTAAAGGATCTGAGAAATAAACTCACCATTCAGCTGGTGTTTAAATTCCGCAGGAATGTGGAGGGCTACAAGTTCAACACGTTTCTCGCTATTACTAAACCATTAAGTGAAATTAACATAACACTCAGTTTTTTATACCATTTGGTTGGTCCTGCATATAAGGCTGAAGCTAGGATTCAATATGCCACAGGTAAGGATTATGGCTTTACTCATTTATGTCGTAACTGAAGGCCAGACACTCTTAGTACATTGCTCTAACATTCTGAATTTTTTTTTTTTTGGACGTTTTGCTGACCGTGCATCTCAGTATATTTATCTTAATAATTAACCAACTTGATGCACAAAATTTTTGTTTTACAATAAGTTTATTTCAAGCCTCTACAAGTTTTGAGTACCATGTGCTCATCATCAGGAGGTCAAAATTGTATTATACAGTCTCTGGTATCATTACACCTTTATGTCGTTGGACATTGTTAGTCGTCCCTTGTTTCAAAATAAAAAAATTGAAGTGTTTCAGAAATCAGTTCCATTTTTTTTTGTCACGTAACATAGCTGGGAGACACCTATTAAGTTAGTTCTATAAGAGAGAGGTGTTCTCTGTTACTTGGGCATGATTGAAAATATTCATGTTTAAAGGGCCCAACAGTATGGTAGAAATAGAACCAGATTCCAAAACATGTTCAGTTTTAATTTTCTTGAAAAATAAATATGATGATCAGAATTCAAAAACCAAGTGGTTTTATACGTGACATACCAGCATCACAAACGTACAGAACTTAATTACTCTGATTTTATTGTAATTTGTCAGAATAGGAACGGCTGTATTGTAGAACTTGCGTATGTGACATTCCAGCTTTGTATTAGTTGATTATAATTTTAATGTGAAGAGACAAAATGTAGTTCATACAGGTCATCATATGAGTTATTTCAGGCAAAGAAGTTGTAATCTCCATTGATTTGCATATTCCACGTGGCAGCCTGGTGTATGTAGATGCTAAGCTGAACGTTACACTACCCTCATTTACTCCCATGCTTCTGGGAGTGAAGTTACATGAAAAGAAGCCAAATGACTACGATGTAAGTTACAAAGATAATTCTTCCACTTATCTTTAGGTAACACATCCCCATTGCGCTTTATTCAATATATGCATTTATTTAATACACAGTCTTGCACAACACAGTTACACGTCTTTTAGTTTACTAGTTTCAGCCCATTAGCCAGGCCATCATCAGACCTGTATAATGTCAGGACCCTTGCGAAAAACCTTAAAAAACCATATATGTTTACGTGGGATAGAGATCTTGTTCCAATTACAGAGATATCATAAAACATATCTTAAACTGTGATGTAAAAGTAGATGAAAATAAAAACAATAGTGTATTAAAACCAATGTTCCTATTTTTTATTTACTATTGTGAAGGTCACTTCAATAACAGCGGGTAAGATTAGATTAAATTTACCTTCAGAACAAGGGGTGAGACACATGAACTTTACTTCACAACTAGGATGTAGGCTTACATGCAATTTTCTCTGTGAACTGGGAATAAAATTACTAGCAATTTTCTGTGAGCACAAGGAGTGAAGTAACATGAAATTTACTTCATGAACAAGAGGTAAAATTATGTGCAATTTACTCCGAAACCAATGTGCTTTGAAGGTTGCCCTCACCATCTATTCTAAACATCATAATTGAAAAAACTTACATTTTCAGGTTTCCATGTAATACGTTGACACCTTGTCTGCCAATCCATGTGTCATGTTAACAAGTTTTCAAACTCTAAAGAGATTGCCTTTGTTTGTATTTCAGATTGAACTATTAGGAACGTGGTTCAGTGGTCACACCTTGAAAGCCAAAGGCCATTACCAGGACAGAACAACATCAAACATTACAAGTCATAATTTTAAATTTGTTATCGAATCGCCAAGCTTTAATGATATTGGCGTACTGTTTAAAATACTGAATGATGACAAGGAATTTAAAATAGATTTTCTGGTAAAACACACATACTTAATAACATTGTTTCATATCTGATGTTTTCTCTGCTCACTTACTGTCTGCGTAACATTTTGCAGTGTCTCATTGCTTTGTGTGACTTGTGACACTAGCAATCAGGCTGTCATATAAATGAGCTGTAGTGAACTACCAAATTAAATATTATTATTCATTTTATCTAAATTTCTGATGTGTTTTGAAACACTGTAAAAACTGAATAATATATAAGACTTGACCCTGTCCAACTTTTCTCATTCATCCCTATGTAAGTCCCACTGGAATTTCAAGTGAAAAATTTGGCCGTTCAATCTTGTCATGATTTCCACAGATAACACTCCCAGTGATATGGTGAAGAGAAACTTGGAAGTCACAACTTCAGTGAATATTCATGCCAGGAACTTGAAAGATTTTTAAAGGAGAATAAATAGTGCAGCTTCATAGAAATATAATTTTATTTGCGAGTGTTGAAGTTGCAGTACTGACCAGAGCGCAGGCACCTTTATTAGACTGATTTGTTTTGACAGTCTGTTTCTAGCCATCACTGCCAACTAGCATATTTGTCCATAACTACATGAATGATTTGCTACATGGAGACAGAATAATGACGGAATATATCTTTTAGGTTTTTATATTCTCATATAGATCCTAGTCAGAAAATTTAAAGGGATATGAGTACTGGAGATATGTAGATGGGATAGTACTTTAAATTAGACTATGTGTACTTCCTGGTACTTTTCCCATATCTGTCATTCACAGTCATCTGTTGTTATGTGTATCTGATTCAGTCCTAACTTCATGGTGCAGAGCCCTTTTTGGGAAAATGATAGTTTCTCAGCTGTAGTTTATTGCCATGTTCACAACAGCCTGTCACTTACCCCTGTCTTGAGCCAGTTTATTCCCAATCAATGCCATTGACCATAATTTCAACAGCAGTTGTTTTGGCAGGCATGAAGAATCTGTCTCATTTTTTGTGTGTTAATATTTTGACAGGCTGACTATAATCAAGATAAATACTCATTGCTGTTGAAGCATACTTCACTGTCCTCAGCAGAGTTCCAAACGTATATTGACTTACGTTACCAGAAAAGTATATACACTGTTAGTGCCATTGTTAACAATTTGGACTACAAGCAGATTCTGTTGGAGTTGCATCTGGACCGGTAAGTTTCACTGGCGAGGCATATTGCACTATGTAAAAGTATAGTATGTTGTAGATTTATGTCACATTATGTCACAGTTGATAGATGAAATGTGTTTCCAGACGTGATGTTTGTGTATGCATCTATCTGTCCGTGCATGTGTGCATGCGCGTGTACTTCAGAGAGAGAGGGGGGGGGGCAGGAAAGGTCAATATCTTGGGAGGTGATAGTTTCAGTCATGTGAAAAAAATGTATATGAACAAGGAGTATAATTCTTAATGGTGACTGAGATAGAACTGTTTCAGGCTGCAAATACAAAACCGCTGTGAATAGTAGTAAAGAATGAGAAATTACCTACTGTTAATAGTATTTGAATTTTAATTTAATGTTTAAATGACAAATTTGTTACGCAGAAATGACAGCTTTGTTGCAGTTCACAGTAAAATAATGTTTTAAAATCCCACCATCAACGTCAGTGCAATTTGGAATTGGAACTCATGTGCAAAGATCACATGTTGTTTGAGTAGATCTGCACGTTTCTTTGTGCTGGCAGTAGCATCCAAAATACAAGCAAGCAATTAATTTTGTGTATCCATCATTTTTTTTTTGTAAACTTTGCTCTTCATATGACCCATAAACAAAAATCTAACGCATCAGAGAAGATGGTGGGAGGAACAGTGCAAACCAGATTCAGATAGCTATATCACGGTAACCATTTAGAGTTAAGACATGCTTTCATATAATTTTTTTTTCCCACAATGACCATTACTATCACCTCCCAAAATATTGACCTTTCCTCCTGAATGATACACATACATATTTGGATATATGTTCATCTATGTATGTTTAGGTATGATTTGTTTATTTTGGAAAGGGTATGAATCAGTAGTTTGGATCCCTTTACATTTTTGAGGATTTATATTCTTCAAAACATCTACTTTGTATATGACCATATCCTTAAGTGCAGATTCTGTTTGTTCAATACAGCTGCTTGTATTTGAATGTACATTTTGAAAATGGCAGAAATCATTGACCGATTTCTGTTTCTCCTATAAAGTTTTGTTCATCTGACTCATGCCATTATCAGAATAAATTATTCATATATGATTATTCAAAACTCAGGAATAGCAAATCACATATGATCTTCATTATTATGTGCTTCTTCTACCAGAATTTAAAAATTGAAACTTTGAGCATGTGAAAAGTACAAGACCTCTGCTTTACTCATTCCCATGTGGTTTTGAGCCAATTTTAAAATGCAGGTCCCCTCTGCTAACTATTCCTCTCTCACTAGGGGTAACAGAATCCACCCTATAGGTGCCCTGACCTCAGAAATGGGTTATGTTCTCTTGCTTGTGGGCATAGTGGCCAAAAACATCATTGTGTAATATTTGCAGGTACTAGATATATGTGCATACATGTGTGTGTGTGTGTTCCCCCGTCCCCCTCCCTGTTTTCTTATGTAAGTATGAGGGGTTCAGTAATTGTTAAATTTATGATATGTGCCAACGTTAATCTGAAGTTTCATATTTATTGTGCAGAATATACAAAATTTAACAACACAGCCTACATAGGGATTTAAGTCTGATGATGCTGTTATGTATAATTAAACACACACACACACACACATATATATATATATATATATATATTTAAAATTCTCTCTGAGCCAAACTAGAAAGTTGGTACTTTTCACTTGGCATGGGTACCAGTTACTGAAACAGCATAGAAGAATTGTCACTGTAGTTTTAAAATTTTATTTTACTGATTAGCCATTGTTTATTAAAGGAAATATGAGGGAAAGTTTTCATTCTTATGTTTGGGTAAAGTATGATGAGTTTATATAATAGTTGGACTTGCATGCTACACTGCTTTTTCAGATATTTATGCATATCTTCTTTAGCATATTTTTGTTTCAGTGAGTAAGTTTTGAAGGTCTGCTGCAGTTGATCACAACTATATGCATATTTGGGGGGAGGGGGGAATCTCACATTTTGAAATGCTACATTCTCAGTAACAAAGTTCTTACAAATCTGGAAATGTAAGAAATTGAAATATTTATATATCTGACTTTTTGTTGTTTATGTAATTGTTTTCATGACCATCATCGATGTCATCATTGTCAGTGTCATAATCACATCATTGTTCTCAACATCTTGATAATTTATTTTATTGCTTTTATAGCACACAATTTGAAGTCGTCGCCTTTTTTTCTTTTTGCAGGTACCGAGATATCCACATAGCTTTGAAAGGAATTAATGTGGAAGATAAAAAGGAAGCGGCAATTGAAATCAAGTGGGATGCTAACCGAGATCCTGGACAAAAATTTGCTGCAGCTGTTGAATTTATTCATCCTGAACAACTGAATTATAGTGGCAGTTTCCTAATGTCTTATCCTGGTCGAACTCTGAAAGGAAATTTTCATTTTGCCATTAAAGGTATATTAAAAGTTATTTTACCAGAAACATTTATACGTGCTGTTATAAAAATGTTAAACATTTAGCATTTGAATTACTTGGGAGTTATTATTCGTGTTCATTGAAGTTGGAATATTATAACTGTGCAACTGGGAGAAAACCCAATGGAACCTGTATTAAATACTCCAAATATCACTCAGAAAATTTTAATTTAATTTTGAATTACTTTATTTAACAAGAATTTATGTTTCTGTGAATGTAATGAGCTTCTCTTAACTGGTTCATGCCTAAAACCTGAATTTGAAACTCTTATCCATTGTCCCTTGTTTATTACCTTACTTTGTGTTTGTAAACATGTATTCCTGCCACACCTATTCAGCCAGTAAGGATAGTGGAAGAACAGACACACTGTGAAGAAGAAAGCCTATATTATGTGCTATTTTCTTGTTCAGGTGCCACTTACAAATCATCAGCTCACTTGGAATGGAGCCCAAAGGATGTTATTGAGGTGACCATTGTTTCCATATATGAATACTCCGATAATTTACTGGTGAAGCTAAACTGTGAACTCTTGACACCTTTTGAGAACTGGAGGAGGACATCGATATCAGGCAGGTATGAAATTTGCCAGTTCCATTTCATTCAGCATCACCGTCTTTACTCCCTGCCTAGAAGCTAGTTTTATCAAATGGATGGCTATATACATTCTCAGTTAAACTAACTTATAATAAATCTTATGTATATTGGACCGTGCATCATTGTGATAGTTGAAGAATAAGAGACCAATTTGATGTCACTAGTTATTAAGTTTTATTTCACTTCTTCTATGCTCAACATGTTTCAGACATTAATACATCCATCATCAGGAGCTTGTGACTTTTCTGTTGTATCACCACATTGGTCGTGTGTTCTTGTTTCGATGTGTGTTCAGGCTTCAGCCTGCTACACGGATACCACCCCAACCCAGCCACACCGAAACTCCAACACACATCGAAACAAGAACACGCGACCAATGTGGTGATACAACAGAAAAGTCACAAGCTCCTGATGATGGGTGTATTAATGTCTGAAACATGTTGAGCATAGAAGAAGTGAAATCAAACTTAATAACTAGTGACATCAAGTTGGTCTCTTATTCTTCAACTAACATAATATTTTGCTGTTTACTAGGAATTTGTAGGAAATAGAAGACTCAGGTCCTCTGGCATGTTATGTAGGGCTACCATACACCCTTTTCTCCCCAGACACATCTTTTTCCACCCAAAAATTTCCATCTGGACAGGGTTTTAAATTTTTAGAAATGTCCAGGTTTTTGACTATTTTTTATCCCATTAAGCTTTCGCATATTTTATACGCAGTGGAAATGCAAATATATTTCTACTACAGCTTTAAGAATTGCATGATTTTACTAATTATGTTAACACTGTCCAAGTCAAAAATACATCATATGAATGCAGCAGAGAACGTTTGGGATGTCTAATAAAACATAAGCAATATTTGTGACTTCTCATTTTCTCCATGTGCATGATTATGTCATTGAGCAGAAAATGACAAGTATAACAGTGTCTTACAGAGAATCATGTATGAGTGAGCACATGAGAAGGAAGATAACCTGTGACATATTTTTTTTTGTGTACATTGTACACAAAATTAGAATAATTGGTTTTAATTTTGTATATTTTCTTTGAAATAACAGTGTCAATTTTATTTAACAAAATTTTTACTGTCTTTATGTTCCATTTTTTAACTTACCTTTTTGCTGATGAGTCCTATTATATATGGTTGACAAGTGGGAAATGTCCTCTTCTCATGCCTTGAATGTACCTATGTTGTGCTGTGTCATTGGCATGTAGTTCCTGATGCTTCATTGGATCTTAGTACTTTTATCATCAGGGTCATGACCTACTTGACCTTGTAGATGAATAGACTACATTCCTTCAAAAGTCAGAAACTGCTTACCAGCAGCACAGTGTAGCATCCCTGGAGTGTTGAATATTCCACAACAACAGTGAAAACCTCACATTTTGCAATGTAGGAAAGAGTTTATTTAGTATGCGGGTGGCCACAACGCGGTTCGTTTATGTCACCGGTGCAGCTCACGCATGCTGGCTGTAAAAGTATTATAATCAATGTTTTCCATAAAGAACACTCTATAACAGAACATTAGCACATCTGGTGAATTCCCCAACAAACAGGAATTTCTTATGTTGCTAATAGAAAGCGCTGTCTGCATTCTATCAGACAATGAGCAGTGTTGCTACCATGCATGTGATTTTATACATAGACATGGCTCTTGCCTTAGTTGCTTCTGAAAGTGCAGCTCCTGAAGTTTGTCTAGCTGGCCATCCTTGATACAGACTATAAGATTTGTGAAGTTTTTATTGCAGTGTATGTTCAGACTGTGGTTGTAGTCCTCTTTGGCTGTAATATCATGTGGTCTTGTCAGTGGTTACCAGTGTGTCAGAAGAAAATGTTGCCTCTATATACAGGGTTGAATGGACATTTTGGAAGAACAGTCTACCTCCATCTTCAGGGTTCAGCTACTGATAAGACTATACAGTACCATAGTTCTAAGAGAAACATGAGCATAATTTAGACACACAGAGTGTGTACCTACCTTGCATGCAGTGCTGAATATTCATGCTTGCCAAGAATTAAGTGATAATACACATAGCAGATATAGTATTTCCTTCTATTATGTACTTGTATTTAATTTAACATTGATGTATGACTTCATTATGCTTTGTGACTTCAGATCATATTAATTTAAAATCTTTTTTTTTTCTTGATGTATCATTGTGATAATGCTAGTAACAGATAAATTGTACAAAACAATTCTGACATTATGAAGGAGAATTAAGTGAATCTGATGTAGTGCTAATTACACAATACTCAAAAGTACACAACACATGTTAAATATAGGTGCTTCTAAAATATTATGAATCTGTTAACATGTGATGGACAGATTTTAAATTCCTATTGAAGGCAAATGGCCCAGTTTTTGATGTGATATTTCTGGAAAATTACAAAATTCTATCAAGTTTGTACAGATTTGTTTTTTATACACTTCCCCCATGTTTTCTGATTCTTCCATTTGTGGAAATGACAGTTCTCGATATAACGTTTTAAGTTTAGGAGTATACTGGAAAGAAGTGATGTTTCCTTTTAAATATGTAAACTTTGAAGTATGAGAACCCTCAAATGCATCATGCTAAGTGAAAGTACCTTCATTACTAGTTTATTAGATGTTGGATATTGCAGTTCATAATCTGTATAATGGAAATTGTGACACACTGTCATTTTTTAATGAACAGATAATAGTACATTAAAGCATCAAAGGGTAAGCAGCAGTTTATTACCCAGTTATACACACACACACACACTCTTATATGTATTGAGCTAATCATATTTGTTATATCTATGTGAGCAGCATTCGACATGAAGGTAACTTGTTCAGAGCCAATGGAAGTGTGTACTGGCAGGACGATCAGAATATTGCCTTGGATTTCTACAGTGACTACTTAATCACTGACACAAACTTACTTTGTGCGCTGAATGCTTCAATAATAAGCACCATTCCTCAAGTTTCATCATTTTCTGCAAGTTTCTACCACAAACAGACCGAAAGGAGATTTGAGACAAATATACATGTCCAGGTAACATACTAATTATTGCTTTGGAAGGCAGTAAATTAGTGAAGTGAAATTTGTAGCCTGTTCAAAATAGGTATTATTCGAACCTGTATGCAGTTATTTGTTGTTGTGATGGAAAATATTAATTATAATATAACATAATTATAATAATAATCATTATCAAATTCCTTATAATGTTACACATTCTTTTTATACTCCATATTATGCAATGCAGACCTGAATTACATATGCAGCCGCATTTTACCAGCGATTAGATTTTACCATTACTATGTACTGCTGTATTGTATTTTATCAATTCAATAATTCATAACTTTACTTACTTACTCCATGGTGCAGAGTCCTTCTTGAGAAGCTAACTGGTTTGCAGTTAGTCAGGAAATTCCCCGCATTTCACAGAACCCGAAGCTTCATTACCGCACTCACAGGTGTCCGCCACCTGTCTCTATCCTGGGCCAGCCCCATCCGGTCCATATACCCACATCCTACCTCCTGGAGATCCATCCTAATATTATCCACCCATCTACGCCTAGGTCTCCCCAGTGGTCTCCTTCCCTCCAGTTTCCCCAGCAAGACCCTATACACCCCCCTCTCCTCACCCATATGCACCACATGCCCAGCCCATCTCATTCTTCTCGATTTTATCACCCACACAATATTGGGTGAGGAGTACAAATCATTTAGCCCCTCATTATGCAATCTCGTCCATTCCCCTGTTACCTCATCCCTCCTAGGTTCAAATATTCTCCTCAACACCATATTCTCAAACACCCTCAGCTTCCTTTCCTCCTGCAATGTCAATGACCAAGTTTCACACCCATACAAAACAACAGCTTTAGCTGACAAAACCTGTAAGCTCCCTGAGGATGGTGTAAGAATTCCAAAACATGTTGTAGTAATTTTAATATTAAATTTATACTACTTCTTTGTGCATTGGTTGGTATACTAATAAACATTAATTCTCTTCAACTTTTGTCCTATGTTAACTCATTGTTCTGATTTGACTGACTCATGTCTTATATTGTTTTAAATTTTTGTCCCATTGACTGTCCTTATCATTTAAGTTGAAGTACTGCTGAATTTGAAGTTGCGGGGTTTTACATGTCTGTTAGTGAGGTGTACAATGAATCAGAAATGCAGCCTCCTATATTGATAGATTTAAGTTACTAATGTACACTTCTGTTTCATAGTCTTTAATGGCATGTGATTTGGCGTCTTGTTTCTCACTTAATACATTACGATATTTGATGTAATTATCAGCCTCTTTAAATACAAATTTGTAAAATATGTTATCCCTAAACAGTTGCTCATAATGTTTTCTTCACTTAATACTGTGTGTCATAAAGTCACAGAGAACAGAAAATTTTCTGCTTCCAATTTTGAAATACAAACTTCCTATAAGAAACTGATAGGAATACTGGCTTTATTTATTTCACTGTACAGTTCCAAGTCACTGTATTCTGCTGTGTCACTTGCTTATGATGCAGTACGACTCACCTTCACACTTTTTAGATTTGTGTGAAGTGTTATAAATATTACAATCGTAACACGGTACTTTATCCATTGCTATTGTTATACAAGGATGCTCCAATCTCTGTCATTAGCATCTTTTATTTTCATATTTTGTATCTTCAAGTTTGGCACAAAATAATGGATTTCTTGTCTTATTTGCAGTATTATCCACAACAGATAGTAACTTTGAAAAGCACATGGGAGTATGAAGAAGGTCCAGACTCATCTAACATCACAGGATTAGTTTCGATGGTGTCACCATTTGATGGGTATCGTAAAGGGGCCTTAATAAGTAGAGTGCGTGTGAGCAGTGACTGGGACATCACAGGAGCTGCTGATATGAACATTGATACAAGGAAATACACACTTACGCTAGAAGGTGCGCATCTGAATTCAATATTACTAATCTCAAAATGCTTGCTTTGTCAAAGTGTACTCTAGTTTTATACAACATGTTTATTGTGTAACATTTCATTGCTCATCCCACTTACATATTGCTGGCTGGGAATGAATAACTGTAAATGACAAATAATTAACATTTTTTTCTAATGACTTTCAGTGTCATTGCATACCATTCAGAAGCTATGTGCATTCAGTAGAGAACTCAGCAAGTGTCCTGCTGGTGAAGAAATGAAAGCAGATAATATTTCTAGGATATAAAACAGATGTATCTGTTACATTTATTAGGACAGCACAGGTTTCACTAGTGTGTGACCTGATCTTACAAAGCATTCTATTTAATTAATTAACTGTCTAGTAATAAAACCCAAATCTTCAGGACCCCCACTGAATATGATACAGAGTTCAGTAATTCATGCTCACACCTTCAACAACCATTTTCTTAAGACATTTTACTTCCATTCTCCAATTTTCAACTGAGTCTTCCATTTGACCACTTTCCAAGATGCTTCTCCACCAACGTTTGTATTCTTTATCAGAGCCACCTTTTCTTTGTATCACTTTTGGCTTTATCTTTAGGTGAAATGATTATTTCACTAAATTTTTATTTTGGAAAATATACAGTTAGAATGGTGAGAGTCTTTGGATTTGTCAGTAATAAGCATATCATATATTTATACTTCTCCAATTTTTTAATTTAATCTTAATTTCTTAGAACACATTTTAAGTGATGTGTTACTTAATACTGTATGACAGATTTGGTTTCATTACATATTCACATGTTTAGTTTCATTCCTGTCTCTCTTGATACCAACTTCTTTCCTTGCTTGTAAAATAATTTTGGCATTATTATTTCTTGGTCACAGTGTTGCCAATTACTGTTACATATTTTAAGCCAGCCTACTTTTACCTGTCATTTTAGTAAAGATAAACATTGCTTTGTGAGATTTTTACCTTTAAATTCAGTAAAGAAAGACATTGGTTTGCGAGAATTTAAGTTCTTGGAAAGGCATTGCTGAAGATGTCATGCTGTATTGGCTGGTAAATGATGTTCACCAACATTTTAAGGCACTACAGCCATCTGAAACATCTGTAACTGTTTACCAGTCAGCACATCATGACATCACAGAAGACTTGAAGCTTCAAGACATTGGTGTTTTGCAGGACATCTGAAGAAGATTAGCAATAGTATGCTTGTGTTTAACATCACTACACCATTTCACAAGTATGGAACAATCACTGGACGGTTTGGTTATTCAGAAGCAGAAAGGCATCTTGTAGCTGAAGTCAAAGGACCTTCTGGTGGTATAGGAATTGAGATTCTTTTGAGCATTCTGAGCTTGAGTGATTTTGATGTGAAGTTCAGTTTGCAGACTCCACTGGAATTCCTAACCAAAGCATTAGTGATTGGAAAATTGAAAAAGGATATGGTGAGTATGAGGCATGGTAGAATTGATGTGTGCTGTAAGAAATAACTAAAAAAAAAATAGTGACACACCATAAGAAGGGGGAGAAAATGTGTAATTGAGTTTAAGATAATTAAAACCATACAAAAATGAATTTCTACATTTCTAATTGCAGGAGTGAAAACCATGAACACAACTTTATTCATATAATTTATTGCAATGTGTTTCAACCATAAAATGGTGGTGGCTTCGGTGGTCTAGGGGTAGCATGCTGCCTTTAAGTACCTGAGTTTGCGGGTTCAAACCTGGCCAAAGCCTTCAGGATTTTTCAGGGCAAAAAAATCCTCAGCATGCCTTCCTTCGGAGGGGAAGGAAAGCCGTCAGTCTCATGTCGTAGATTTGTGGCATGTAAAAGATCCCTAAATGATGTGGAAGTCGTCATTTAGGCAAAATTACTGGAACTTTCTTGCCCATACAGTTCCACCTTTCACTGCTAGGATCTCTTGCGTCATTACAGGCGTGGAGGCACCTAGTGGTGAAAGTGGGGACATCTAAAAAGAGGGGGAATAGGGTAGTACAATAAGCTTTAAAGGCTGTGGTACATCCGTGGCATCAGCTACAGGCCCTAATGATGAAGAAGAAGCAGAAGAAGAAGAACCCTAAAGTGTCATTATCAGGGTACAGACTTATTAACACGCATAAAAGGATATACATTTGTTTTTACCAAGCTGAGCTCTCAATTTTTACAGTTTTATTTTATATGTTTTTTTTTTTGCTCCTTTATGTAATTAATTACAATTTCACATTAAAATGAATGTAGTTAATTTAACACATGTGGTGTCCTTGTGTAGTGAAATGGAGCAAGACCGGATATTCAGTTGTTTATATGGCTCAGTTTTGTAGTTATCCATGTGGTTGTTGCTCTAACAGTATATTATAATGGAATTGAGATTTTGTAAATCAAACCATAGCTTGTTGCTACTTTCAACGTAGGACTTACTATTTTTCCAGAAGAGGTTATAGTCTTTTGTTCAGACCGATCAAAGCTGTCATGTACGTTAAAATTCGGTATTTCTGTAAGTGCTGTATTATCTGTGTGAAACATGTAACAAGATAGATTCTGTTAACAGGTTACTTTTACAAACCTTACATATATTTTTTTTTTATTGCACATGTCTAAATTTTCATTGTAATTTCAGTAATATTGATGCCTTGTATGTGTACAGGTTTTGTTTAAATAATGTTAAATGTGCCAAATTTTAACTTGGATTGAATTCGTATTTGTTGAAGGGTAATTTTGAAATGTGCTGTCATTAGTACTTATTCTAAATGTCTGATATTTCTCTATCTGGCAGGTTGATTTCCAATGTGGTTTGAATGCGTTAGTGATTGGATTTTCAGGAGTATGGCACTATGTGAACATGACAGACTTCGAGTACAATTTCCGAATTTACACTCCAGTTGGAGGGTTTGAAGAGAATGGCATTTTGGCAAAGTTAATATACAAAGATGGCCTTGATTTTGCTGTTGGCATTGTACTTTCAGATGTAAAGGTAGTGTGGCTGTTTACATTCACATGTGAATGTGAGATCATATTTTTGTTGTTGTAAGTACACTATTTGTACATGATACATTAATCAGCAATACTAAGATGAAATGGTTCAGGACAGAGCCAGAGTTGTCATAGATTTGGAAACTCCTGAAGAATCATGCCTGTCTATAGGATTTTAAACTCCACATTGGCTATGTGCATTGAAATGTACCCAGGCAATTAACACCTGATGCCCAAGGATACACTTATCTGTATGTAAGTTTAGTTAGTTGTTTAAAAATGGCAGCTTATTGCATATAAAGAAGATAATCATTGTTAATTTCTTCACGATGTCATTGATGTATCATTATGACATGTAGAATAGTGTACAGACCTTACTTATGTATGTCTGGAAATGTGTCAGTGTGATAATAATATAGGCAGATCTGCAAAGGGATGAAAAGTAGCTGTTAGCTTTGTCATGCCTGTGTCTGTTTCTCTGTCTGCTTCTCCACATGGAACACCGCAGCTCTCACTGAACAGACTCTTACAAAACTTTGTATTGGGGCTTTTTCCACCATCTGTCAAGAATATCTAAGCCTACTTACCACTGGACAAAAGTATCAGCAATTGACATGAAAACATATGCAAATGTGTGGTAATATCATGCTGAATTGATCTTGGGTTGAGAAAGATTTAAAATAAAAGCTGTAGAGACAATCACAAGACACTTTTCATGTGATATAAATTTTTGTCAAAAATTGTGCCAGTTATGAGCTGATTCACAATATATGACTTGGAGAGACAGGCCATTGTTGATACTGCATAATATGGCAAAAAAAGTACAATATGTTTGCTGGGTAATTAAGGAAGAAATACAAATGACAGTCACAGTATTGAATACTTACTGCTTTTGATCAGTTGAAACATAACAGTCGAAATTGTGTTTTGCATCATATATGGTGAAGGCAAAAAAGAAACTTATATGCATGTTACTTATTATTTTTTTATACTTCATTACATTTACATAACATGGCACCACATATGGTAGTTGTGATTTGTTGTGATGTGACATAATAATTCAGTGACAGAGGCTGTGTGTTGTTACATCTTTTTTCTATATAGTTAATGGATTTTTTGTTGTTACCATTTACATAATACATAATTAAGGAACGTAAAAATTTGCAGTGATAATATTTAATATTTGTTGCTTATGAATATAAAACTTCGTATATGGATAGATTATGAATATACCTCTAAATCTTGTATGAAATAACATTTGGCAGTCAGAAATCACATACTGTTTCAAGGGGCTGAAACTTTGAGGTTATGTATGACCTATAAATTCAACATAAAATCAACATAAGGATATAAGTAATAACTTATTTAAAGAAATACATTGACAGACCTTATTAATAGCACTAATAACACTGTATTACACACACACACACACACATACACTCATATGTACGTACATGCAATTATGAACAATACCAAAATATGTGACCAAGTATGTGCGTCAGAGAAGAGTCCAGGATACAGTGGTCCAAACATGCCTCAGTGCTGTTCACTTCTAAATACAGTACTAAAATTTAGGAAACAAAAAAAACTCAGCTTCTTCCTCCAGGATTTCTTTGTTTTCAATTAATCATAGGTATTATATACTTAAAATGGATGCATGAACACAGAACCATTAGAGCTGAATGTGTGAATTTTTTTGTCTGCTTTGTAGCTTGGTCTCAAGATTCATGGTGCACCAAAACACCTTCTTTTTAAAGACCTAAACTTTGAAAGCATAAAGCCAGAAAATGCAGAAAATGACCCTGATTATGAGTATGATGAGAATGACAATGAGGATGAAACTAAAGATGCACTCAGCTGGAGAGGTGTCATTGAACTGGACACAATCCTGTACCCAACAATGAAAGGAACACTGGACATTGATGAAAGGGGAACTGTCTATAATATTGTGGCATCGTTGGCACTCCCAGATGGCGTTGCAGAAGTTAGGGATGAGTTTGATTTTATCGTAAGCGAATATTTGTTATTGTTTATTTATAGTGGTGATTAACGTAAAGTAAAACAAAGATGCCTAAAGATTTATTTAACAGTCACGTGTCAGTTTCAGAGGTTGTGTGACATAAAATAATAGACTGATTTTTAACAATCAATGACTTAGAATATGGAAGTGTTCCTTTCCTTTGTAAGGTGTTGTCCCTGCTGTTGCTTTGAAAGCAAACAATTAAATGCCCTCAAGTCAGAATGGTTATTGTCTGGACCAAAAAATGCCCCATAATGTACATAATTAAGCGTGTAAAGATTAGCAAGAATGATTAATGCCCTATGTATCAGGGACATGCCTGTTTGTATGTGAGATATGTTTTGGCACATTTGCAGAATTGCAGAAAGTGACTATTAGCTTTGTCATGCTTGTCTGCATGGAACAACTTGGTTCAAACTGGATAGATTTTTATGAAATTTTATATTTGGTTATTTTTAAAAAATCTGATGGTAATATTCACGTTTCATTAGCATCCGACAAGAATAATGGTTACTGTACATAAAGACGTATGTACTTTTTTTTATAGTATTTCACAGAATTTTTCATAGAATGAGAAGTGTTTCAGACAAAAGTTGTAGAAAAAATTAAAATACATTTTATGCACAGTTTATTTTTTGCCAAGAGTCATGCCATTTATGACATAAGGTGGAAAAATATAGTAGGGCCAGACAGGCCACAGATGACAATATAATTCAGCTTATGTGCTTTGCGTGCTAATATGTAATATGTATTGCTTTCCAATGGTGACAATGGTTATGCGAACATGCCACGGTGTTACATTATGCTATATTTTGTGTCTTTTCACAGTTTTTAGGATGCAGAGTTGTGCTGGAATTATGTTACACATACGCTAAGTAAAGCTGGAAACCTCAACAGCTTTTTATAATCTCCTTTTGTTTCACTGTCCCTGCCATGTTTCTTACCCATGGAAGTTTTTAAAACTTGTAATTTACCTCTCTGTTGTGATAATCATCAGTGTTTAGAAAGTACTTTATTTCTAAGAATTTGCGTGGTCTTTTGGCCCATGTTGTGTGCATGATACGAGGCTTATTCAGAAAGTAAGTACTGTTTCACTGTAAAAAAAAATTGAGTAAGGTTTTGTATAAAATTTTATTGCTATCAGATTCAACATTTTTCAAACTATTTTTCCACATATTCACTGCCATTATTGAGGCACTTATAGCAGGGCACAAGTTTTTGTATACCCTCCTCATAGAATGTGCGGCCGCCTGCGACCCAAATGACTACTGACAGTGTCATAGAGTAGAGTCCTTGAAATCTGAGGAAAGTGCAGGGACAGATCAGAAATTGTGAAATGTCTGTCATCATGCACTCTTTCGTTGACCTTATGCACCAAATCATCATTCACCAAAGATGGACGCCCACTTCATGCCTCATTGTGCACGTTCTCTTGTCCTTCATTGAACATTCGAACCCATTTCCTAACCATGTCATCACTCATCACATTGTCACCATACACTTGACAGATCTGGTGATGAATCTTACTCAGTAGCACTTTCCTAGCGTTCAAAACACGAATTATAGACCGTATTTCACAGTCAGCAGCCCCTTAAATTGTCTTAAACATGTTTAACGCACAGGAACAAACATAAACATAACACACGAATTTCACAAAATGGCATCTGTGGCTTCTCAATTGACAGAGGAAGTTACTGCACATGCACAAAGTGACAGTCTCGAGGATGCATGAGAGATATGCGCAGACAGTACTTACTTTCTGAGTAACCTACATGTGTTGTGTGTACTGGATCAACTGTATGATTATCAGTAATCACAGTCTGATAGACATATGTTATTAAATCATTTTATTTTGATTAACTGGTTTTCTCCACAGCCCTAATAATTGCCTCAGTTACTTGTATTTGGATTGGCACCTGACCTATTGCAGAGTGAGTTAAATGGTCATCTCCTTGAGTAGTCTGTGCACACTGTGGTAGTACTTCTCTTTCAGTTTAGTATCTGAACATGACATTGAAATAGCAAACGTATGGTCCACAGAAACATCTCCGTTAAGTTTTGTGATTGTTTCTGTAGTAATACCAATTAGTTGCACCAGTGTATCAAATTTATTTTAATTTGGAAGTGACACTCTATGGGTTTCTGACGGTCTTTCCGTCCATCATCAAGAGTTCAAGACTGTACATACAGCAACAGGCATTTGTCAAACAGATAGTGCTGTCTGCTTGCTAACAAGCAGACAGCACTATCTGTTGTTGGCCACTGTCTATCCTTGCTTATCAAATTTATTCTATTTTGGATTGACACTCTACATATTTCAGACAGCAGTATCTGTTGCTGTATGTACAGTCTTGAACTCCTGATGATGGACGGAAAGACCATCTGAAACCTTTAGAGTGTCATTCCAAAATAAAATAAATTTGATACATTGGTGCATCTAGTTGGTTTTACTATAGAAATAATATTACGTTGCTTGGCCCTATGAACTTCAAATTTCGTGATTGCTTTGTTTTCCGTAATGTTTTAAATTCCATGTTAAAAATCTTGTCATCCATTAATAAAAACTTAAAATATCTTCAGCACATATTTAGAGACTTTGTAATTATTGTAGAGTTATGTGATTTGTTTTGTTTTTTTCCTTTCAGGATATTTTTACAATGACAAATCGGCTGCACCTTACAACTCCATGTGAAAGTTTCAAAGAATTGATTTCCAATTATGACTTCCAAGTTTCTTTGGGTGAACATTATGGAATGTCTCTTGACTTCAAAGCAAAGACCAATAATGAATGGAAAAGTGTAAGTACACACATGTTTGTAGTGTTCTTCCCTTGATAATGAGACAACTACACTGTCGGGTAACATGTGCCACCATTTTCCCACTTATGTGGTGTTATATCCATGAAGAACAGAGACCTGTACTTTGTAGCGCATTTATATTAAACTTTCAACTCTGTAAAAGTGAGCCCTTAAATTTTTCTGCTTGAATGTTTAACCTCATGCTCAAGTTATTTAAAGGTGCATCAAAATTTTTGGCTTATATTTCTTAATGAACATTAATATGTTCTTATTTTTCAGTCTGTTCAGTCACTCATTACACTGTACAACAGTTTTGCAACCTATATAATGTATGTGAAAGGTAAAGCAGGCCTGTTACAATCCTTGAGTGGCCCTGAGGTTTCCAGGAAGTTAAGGTTCCCAGATTTCATGACAATGGCTCAGGATGGTGGTAAGGTTGTCAGCCTTATGCACCGGCCGCCTTTACCCCGAGGAAATGCTCCTGGCACTCATTTGTGTTAGAGGCTGTGTCAACCCCAGGGCCTTAGTGCAATTGGAAGGATTTTATGTCAATAAAAAATTCCAATGACATCAGCTGGGATCGAACCAGCGACCTTCCGATTTGTAGCGCAGCACCTTAACCACTGTGCCACCGCGGTCCCCATATAATGTATGTATTTAGCATTAAAATTCATTTCTGTAGAGCTGTGAAATATCTCTTTCATACAGAATTTTATTTAGAGGTAAACTGATGAACTGTTTTGTTCTGATAGCAAAATTAGCAACTACAAGAGCTTATGGATGATAAATTTCAAACAAGTTCAAACAAAGCATAAGAAATGTATGGGAGCCACATCCTCACTGCATTATGCACTTCTTTAACATATGTTCATTTAACAAACCTAACTGTTTTCTCAAGCATCATGTCTGTCTGACTGGAAAATTATCATACTTCATTCAAGTTTGTGCTTTGAGCACTGAATCTTTATTTTCAGGCTGGATTTTTATTAAAATATGAAAGTAGCGAAGATGAAGAAGTCGACATTCATACCGCCAGACTTAACATATTTTCTCCATTTGATGCCTTAAAACTCCTGGATGTAACTGCTTTCATACAACTGCAAGATACATTATACAATTCCAGTATCACTTTGTTGACTGAACAGAGCCGTTTAACAGCTGGAGGATACATTGAGGTAATATGGTTATGCATTACTGAGTTTTGATTTTGTTAGAACACTTTCAATTTACAGGAATATATAGGATTTATTTAAACAAGTTTTCTGTAGTGTAGAACATGCTGTAATGCACCAGCAATTGTAATTTCAATTTCTATTTTCAAAAGTGTGTCAGTCACTGCTTATCAGACTTGACATACTACAAATTATTGCTTCATTCATAAGCCAGTAAGTAATTTAACAGCAATGTTTGTCTTTTCTGAGGACATCAGTTAGTTGTACACAAACCATAATTAACTAGCATTCTTGTATCCAATGCTGGCTTTGTATGAGATTTTCACTCTTCTGGATGTTACGGAATGTAGATTTGAAGTTACTGACATTTCAGGACAACCTAGACATCTTCAAGATTCGATCAGACCAAAATTCTTCTTGGACTGCTTGACCCTTGGAGATGGGACTGATAGGTTGTCCGGAAACGTAGGTAACTAAAAAATCCACGCTGTGTACCATCCCAGGGGAGCAAATATCTCATTTACACCATGCTAGAAGCCTGAAATCTTGCACTGGCTTTGTATGTTTCCTGTCATTCTTTTGTATGTTATCATGTGATTTCAATATTTTCATTGACTGTTGTGTATGTTGTGAAATCATTTGCTTTACTTTGTAGCCATTTTTCCCCCCAGCCACAAATTTATTCTGAAATGACAGCTCAATATTTAGTTGTGGTGATTAATGGTTATTTGCTTTGGATTATGTAATAGTAGTGACTGGATTGTGATGACACAAAGTCCATTGACATTTCAGCCTCAGTAGGCTGATTGTGTCATCCACAAATGGTATTGAAGACAATAGATGTGTTTAGAACTTTGCTGGAATGGTGACTGGTAGTGTATTTAGTAAGGGAGAGAGAAGCCAAATAATAACCACCTGCACAATGGCACATTCTACTTTTGGGCATATAATGTTGGAATAATTTATTTTTAATTTTCTGACTGTTAAGCAGAAGAGCTTAAATTCATTTATTTTTGATAACTAATATGTGAGATCAAACAGTTGTAATTTGGGTAGTTTTAAACTTCAGTCATTAAAATCATTATTCTCATTGCTTCAGTGCATGTATTTGTATAAACTGAAACATGTTTTATCCTTATTGTTGCACCATGCATTTCGTAGAATCACTTTAATTATTTGACCAACAAATGCACTTATATAAAATTTCACATTGAAACACTTAAAATCGATTTTAAGTGTTTTAATGTTAAATTTTATGTAAGTGCATTTGTTGGTTAAATAATTAAAGTGATTCTACAAAATGCATGGTGCAACAATAAGGATAATTAATGCCCAACAGGCAAAACTTAACAACAACTACAAGAATACCAGTCTAAAGTTACTAAAAAACAAATGCAGCAATATGGTTTAACAAAAAAGGAGAGATTTTAAGTGTTTTAATGTGAAATTTTATATAAATGCATTTGTTTGTTAAATAATTGAGGTGATTAAACATGTTTTGTTTAATTATATGGGTGTAGTTTTGCAATATTTTCTTATGGCACATTTAAAAAGATATTTATGGCATGATTCTGCTGTGTGGTTATTCTGTACTAATTTTAATTAATGACGTGTTATAACTGTGGCTAAAATGAAATTTTCACCTCACTTGTAGCTCAAGGATAATTATGTAGATGCATCTGTTGGTTTGAGTATGGTCTCACCATTTTACAACATATCAGCCTTTCAAATATCAGCTAAAAAGGACTTTTCTAATGAAGAAAGAAAAATAGAATTTGAACTGGACAGATTAAATACCGCACTGAAAAATGTAAGTATCAAGTACCAAAACATTATCACCTATTTCCCTGAAACTGATTTAACATTTTGTTGGTCCTTTTGGTCTTTAAAGCTGTTGCTTTTGTAATGAAGGGTTTATTTTCTGATGGTGTAAAATAGCATGTTTTTACCAGCAGTTTTTCTTAATGAAAGAGTGTGTTACCAGAGAATGAGGGAATAATGGATGCTTTAGGTTTCTGTGACCGTGCATCGTGAGCAAATCGTGAAGTGAGAGAGAAAACCAACAAGATGCAACAGTTAGATGTTTATTATCATCACTTTCTCAGCATGTTTGGGCATTATTATGCCCATCTTCAGGAGACCAAGACGTGTGTTACTGCACGTGGTGTGTTGCGCTGTAACAAGCGGGGAAAAGGTTGATATTAGCTGTAATGTCAGTCAGCTGTCAGTACACCTGCTCCCGATACACCAGACCTGAAAAACGCACAAGGCAGATACCAGTCCAACACCACAACACACCCATTTGCACACGACATTCCCATATACACACGAGGACCCATCTAGGTTTACTACACAATACCCCACCAAAAAGACATTACAGCTAATATCTACCTTTTCCCCCCTTGTTAACAGCGCAGCACACCACGTGCAGTAACACACGTCTTGGTCTTCTGAAGATGGGCATAATGATGCCTGAAACATGTTGAGAAAGTGTTGATAATAAACATCTAACTGTTGCGTCTTGTTGGTTTTCCCTCTCACTTCATGGAATAATGGTTATTGTTCTACATATTTTCTTTTATATTTTAAATTCTTAATTATTTTGAAAACTGTACAAATGCTGCTATGTATTGTCCATTACATCTGTCATTTTAGAAATGAACTCTGTGGATTCATGAGGCAAGTTGTGTATGCATTTCCTGTTTCTAGCCATCCAAGCTGTATGGTCAGCCATTAATGATATCCTTCATGCAGTTTCACTAATGAGATTAAGGAGAACAGCTATTAAATTCATTTTTATATGAATTCCTCTATTTCCCACGTATTTTATCTTTTCTTTTACCACATAGTTGTGGTAATGCCTAGTTCTCAGATGTGTGTGTAATGCTGTTCTCTCAGGGTAGGAAACCATGCAACAATATTAACTGAAACTATTATAAGACTATAATTTTCTCTGTATTCCTTTTTAGAAAATAGTTAACACCAAAATATAAAATAGTCTTTTCAGTGATGGTAATGAAGTATTACCTGGGTGTACTCATCTGTTGTTTTTACCAGTATGCCTCCCATGTTTTTTACAACCACAGTTGTTTCCTCTTCATTTCTGTCTAATACACATAGTATCTGTGATACACACTGATGTAAGGAAAGAAACTCTTTTCTTGGTATTCTAAAATCTACATTCTGTATTTCTGTCCTGCAGTTCAAAGTTCAAGCATCGTGGCACATTGAAGGGAACACCTTTATCAAAGCCCACGGGAAGTTACAGACACCATACGAGAAGCTGTCCATGGTTGAAGGAAGCTTAATATTCACACAGAATCCCACTGATTCATCTGCATCACTTGATTTTCAACTAGCATATGTACCAGGTCCACAGATAAAGATTTATTTACTGCTGGAAGGAAACATCATTACAGTTGATATGGATTTACCTATTGAAGGTTTCAGGTAGGTAAAATTCACATGATTCAGCAAGAAACAATGAGAAGCACATTGTATCTTAGCTCTGATTCTCAGCAAGCAGTTGGTACTCCTTTGTTTTGCAGGACTTGAAAAATTGTACAAACTTTTCTTCACTGAACTACAATTTAACTGAAGAATACTGTCTTCTGGGATGTGATTCCATGTAATCTACTAGAGATTCACTGACATTAACATCTTCATGGTAGAATGTTGGTAAATTTCTGTTATGCTACAAGGTTTCATATTCCAGAAGACTTTATTCTTCATAGATACTGATGTAAAAATTTCAAATTTCACATAAGATTTATTTCGTCACCCTAAACCCTACATACACGTGTGTGTGTGTGTGTATATTTGTTTCTTTATTTATTCACATTTATATATCTATTTATTTATAAGCCTGAGCCTACGCATTGTGTGACTGTCATGCTATTACATAGCATTCAAGAGTTGTTGACTCCTATGCACAGAAATGAAAGTTGGTAGCCATAGACAGCAATGAGAGGTAATAATAATAATAATAATAATAATAATAATAATAATAATGGTGGTGGTGGTGGCGGCGGTGGTGGTGGTGATGGTGATAATTTTATTAATAATCCCATAGATCCATCTTTGGTTACAGATACCACTGGATGTGGAATTTGTCCAAATACAATATACAATATTAGTAAATGAAGCACATAATTATTTAATTAACATGCATTAGAAGTAATTGAAATGAGACACATTATATAGGTGTTATTTCCATAACACTTACAATACAGAACTGAAGCTTAAGATTTAGCGCTGTTGAAATATTTTCCTAAAGTGTAGAATGATTTAAGGTGGAGATATTTATGTAAGTCCAATTTGAATCTTTTAACATCACATGATATTTTTTTATATTGGCAGGGAGACTATTAAAAACTTTAATGTCAGAATAGTAAGCTCCTTTCTGATACTGTGATAGGCTAGCCTGAGACTGATTAAGGTTAAAATTTTGAATAGCATTAAAACCATGTATTTCTGAATTAACGTGGTAAAGATTCTTATTGTTAACAACAAACAGCGAAAGAGAGAGTATATACTGAGACTGTATTGGTAGTATCCTCAAATTCTTAAACAGTCCTCTACAGGAATCCCTTGGTGTTGACCCAGTAATGGTTCTAATTGGTCTCTTTTGAAGTTGCAAGACATGAAGACTGAAGAATTACTGCAAAAGTTTATCCCATAGCTAATGAGGGAATGAGAGTAGGGATAGTACACAGATTTCAGTGTCTCGTGAGACATAAAAAATCTAATACATCTAAGTGCATAACATGCTTTACGTAATTTAGGTGTTAGCTGAGTAATGTAATCTGACCAAGATAGGGAATTTGTATAAACTAACCCAAGTAACTTTTTGTTCGAAGTGTTTGAAATAAACATATTATTGTAGCCAATGGATATTTCATTGACAGAAGTGTTTTTTGTCATAAACTGCATATATTGAGTTTCTTTTTAATTTAAAGATAATAAATTAGCTGGAAACCATTTGTTTAATTGGATGAACACAGTTGTGATTTCTTTACTGAAATCTATGGGGTTAGAATGAGTGACAATCACACTGGTGTCTTCAGCAAAGAGAACAGATTTAGAGTTATTTCCAGCTATCTCAGTTAGATCATTTATATAAAAGAGGAAAAGCAGTGGACCAAGTATGGACCCCTGAGGAACACCAGATCAAATTTTCCCCCATTCAGAAAAGCTGTTGTGATAGGTATTTTTTTAATTGTTACTATCACTCTTTGGTACTTGTTTGTGAGATAAGATTTTATTAATTCTTTGAATTTACCTCTTATGCCATAAAACTCTAGTTTCGACAATAAAATATCATTGTCTACTCTGTACAATGCTTTTTTGAGGTCATAAAATATACCACCAACTATTATTTTAAGTTTAAAGCCTCAATTATTTCATTCATTAAATTAAAAGTGGCTGTAATAGTTGATGAATTTGTTCTGAAACCAAACTGTTCATCGACTAATATATTATTATTTTAATTAAATGTTGGTACATTCTTATATGTGGGCTGGGTAGCTCAGTTGGTATAGTGACTGACTACGGGCTGGACGATCCGGGATTGAATCCCGGTGGGGACGAGATTTTCCGCCCATCCATACCGGCCCTGGGGCCCACCCAGCCTCCTGTAAAATGGGTACCAGGTCTTTCCTGGGGGTAAAGTGTGGCCGGGGCGTGCCGCTGACCACTCACCCCTTCTAGTGCCGCAGTCATGGAAGAGTAGAGCTATACCTCTACCCACCCTCTGGGCCACACTGGGCCTGTAACGGTATCACTTTACCTGTACCTTTACTTTTACATTCTTATATATAAAGCTTTCTTGAAGACCTTAGAAAATGAGGGTAAAAGAGACATGGGTCTATAATTAGACATATTGCTCCTACCTTCATTTTTAAATATTGGATTAATTACAGCATACTTTAATTTAGTAGGTAATATTCCGGAGGATAATATTTTATTACAAATGTGACATAGTGGCGAACTAATATATGGATAACTGATTTTTAGTAAATTAATAGACACGTTTGATGTTTGTTGGACCATGCATCATTGTGATAACTGAAGAATAAAAACCAACTAGATGCCACTTATTATTTTAATGTACTCCTTATAGGCTCAACATGTTTCGGGCACTACTATGCCCATCATTGGGAACTCGCGACTATAACGTTGATTACCACATCAGTCGTTTCGTTCTTGGTTTGCTGTAGGTTGGAAGTTAGGTGAGGTTAGGCTGGAGTAGTGTCCGGGCTGCAGGCTAAAGCACATTGTTTCATTCTTGGTTTGCTGTAGGTTGGAGGTTAGGTGCGGTTAGGCCGGAGTAGTGTACAGGCACTACTCCAGCCTAACCGCACCTAACCTCCAACCTACAGCAAACCAAGAATGAAACGACCAATGTGGTAATCAACGTTATAGTTGCGAGCTCCCGATGATGGGCATAATAGTGCCCGAAACATATTGAGCCTATAAGGAGTACAAGAAAATAATAAGTGGCATCTAGTTGGTTTTTATTCTTCAGTTAATAGACACATCATCGTAACCGTGTGAATTTTTTATTTCAAAGAAGTAATTTAAGAAGAATATATTCTTGCTTTTTAATGTAACCTTATTAACATGTTCATGTCTTTGAGGTGATTTGAGTTTGTTTTTGGAGATTATTTAAGACTCTATATCTTTTAATTATTGTAGGGATCGGTTGTGATTGACGCTGTAGTGATTTTCTGTTAACTCTATCTTTGTTTGCAGGCACTAGTTTCCATTCATTAGAGCTGTTATTCCTTGAGTCGTGATTCATTTCTCTGTTTGTAATGTTTCCTTTAGTATTCACCACATTGTTGACAGCCTTGGAATTTATACCTTCGTGTAGCTGAATAATTTTCCTTGCTGAGCTAAGCTCTTGGAGAACTGTTTCCAGTGTATGCTGATGTTGAACACAACATTTGCATTCGGTTAATCCATTTACATTTTTGAAATCACTGGTTGCTGTACCTGTCACAAACTTGTTTACCACTGCATCCACCATCTTCACTCTTGATATTTGCTGATGAAATTCATATGTAAGTAGCAGTACTGCTTATTCCATCAAGCTTTGTGTCAAGAAGTTTCAAAATTTTTAACATAGTGATGTCATAGTATCTGTCAGGGGTTTTAGGGTGTTAGAGTGGTTCATTTAAATGCTTTTCCAGTCAGAGAGAGAGAGAGAGCTGTGAAATTTTAATCTTTGGATTTCAATGGCCATTGTAATAATTGGTGTATAAAACTTATAGCTTGTCTGAGAAACGTAATTGTGACCATAATACCAGTTCTCCATTGTTCCTGACGAAAATTGTAGGTAAAGGTAAAGGTAAATTAACCCCACAATAGGCCATGAAAGCCCATATGGGTAGTAGAGTTATGGCTCTACTCTTTCTTTAACCTTGGCACTAGGTGAGGGTGGGCGGTCAACTCCACACACTGGCTGCTTTACCCCTGGGAAAGAGACCCAATACCCAATGTACAGGATGCCGGGCGGGCCTCAGGGCCGGTTTGGAGGGGTGCAGAAAATTTGCCCCCCCCCCCCCCCCCCGGCTCTAAACCCAAAAAAAAAACGGCTTTTTTTTTCAACGAGAGAAGGTTTCCCCCCCTTCTATAGCGGCCCGGTTTTTTTCCTCTT
>Ga0131853_10001868_pt1 | contig 37541 bp, 31 predicted proteins | sample TergutLab28metaG_FD_92764 | JGI IMG/M metagenome (GOLD analysis project Ga0131853, IMG submission 92764) | Labiotermes labralis P1 segment gut microbial communities from Petit-Saut dam, French Guiana - Lab288 P1 (version 2) (version 2) | ecosystem: Host-associated > Arthropoda: Insects >... | reverse complement strand
ATTACTTATTTCTCCTTAAAATGCACATCAAAAACTTGCATTAATTTTTTATTAATGCTATAATAATTCATTGTATGCTAAAATTACAATAAGCCCTTTTTGGTTATTGTGATTATAGTATATTACTTAATTTACTTAATGTCAACCATTATTACGCAATTTACTTAATATTTATATTTGTAATTTATGGAAATAATGTAGGGGCGGCACTCTGCCGCCCGCACATTATTCGGGATTCGGGCGGCAGAGTGCCGCCCCTACAGAAAAAAATGACAATATCAAAAAAAATATTTGAATTACTTCAAGAGAAAGGCATAACGCAATATAAATTTGCTAAAGACTTAGGGCTAACTCATGGCCAGGTTACCGATTGGAAAGTCGGCAGAAGCAATCCAACCGTTGAACGATTAATAAAAGTAGCCGACTACTTTGATGTATCTGTTGATTATCTTTTGGGACGAACCGAGAATCCTAAAATTAATTTGTGATGTAGGGGCGGCAACCTGCCGCCCGCACATTATTTTATTGATTTGTTATTTGATTGGGATTCGTGGCTGTCGTTTCACATTGTTCGGGCGGCAGATTGCCGCCCCTACAATTATGTTGTTATATTTTTAAAATTGTTTTTTTGGTTAATATGATAATTAACCGAGTTTTTTAAGGTGGTTTATTGTTCATTAACGATTTCTGTTAGAACTGCCACAAATTGTTTTGCTTCATCCAGTGTGTTAAATGCACCGATACTTACTCGGATGCTGCCTTCTATGCATTGTTTGCAGACGCCCATTGCTTCTAGGACACGATTATATTTTAACCTTGAGGCACAGGCTGAACCGGTGCCGATTAGTATCCCCTTTTCAAAAAGAAGCCGCTGAATGATTTCGGATTTTTTGCCGTGGAATGAAATTGACAAGATATCGCTGCCTTTTGGGGAGTTGATTTTGATTTCAGCAATATTTTGACAAAGAGTGTTTGAGATATATTGGGACATTTCGGCAATTTTTTTTCGGTTGTAGTGTTTTTGAAACGCAGCAACAGCATGAGAAAAAGCCAAAATACCTGTCACATTTTCAGTTCCGCTGCGGAGATTTTTTTCTTGTCCGCCGCCTAATATTAGAGGGCGAATATTTAGTTTTTCGTTTTTATATAATACTCCTGTCCCTTTCATTCCGCCAATTTTGTGAGCAGAGATTGAATAGAGGTCAATATCGGAAGAGTGCAAATTAGTGTCCAGTTTCAAAAAACCTTGAACTCCGTCGCTATGGAATACTAATTTCTGGTTTATTTGTTTTGCTTTTTTTGAAAGAGTCAAAATGTCGTTGATTGCTCCCGTTTCATTTGAGCGGTGGATTAGCGACACTAGTGAAGTGTTTTCATCAATTAAGGAAAGGAATTTTTCCTCATCGACCGTTCCGTCCTTTTTTAGAGGGCTGAAACGCACTTCAACGCCTTGATTTTTGAGAGACAGCAATGTTTCATGAACGCTCGGATGCTCTCCATAACTAGAAACAATGTTCCCTTTTTTTTGTTTCATTCCGCAAGTTATCGCCCAATTATTCGCCTCAGTTGCTCCTGATGTGAATATGATTTCATTGGGCTTTGCCATTAGTGCATAAGCAATATTTTCTCTTGCGTTATCCATTTTTCGCTGAACTTTAACAGCGGAAGAATATAAAGATGAGGGATTAAAATAGTCAAATTTCAGTGAAGCGGTCACCTCACTGATTACTTCGTCAAACACTTTTGTTGTCGCTGCGTTATCTAGGTATATCATCTTAATATAGTATGCCTATTTTTATAAAAATGAAACAAGGTTTTAAAACAATGAAAAAGTCATATTCAATTGGCAGATCTTACTCTTTTTCTTTCACTTGGTCAAAAAAACTTTTGTCGATGACAGACATTCTCGGGGCGGCTCTTTTTAGGGCGGTTCTGAAATGTTCGTCAGGACGAATGTGCAAAAGGACATGCCCTAGACTGTCGATGATATAGATATAGAAAATTTCGTCGTCATCTTCATATTGACAGACTGCGGCGACTTTTTTTATTTCTTTGTTTTGAGCATAGCGGTCATAGTTGTCGCTTGACATTCTGCCCATGTTTGCGATGTTTGAAAAATTTGCCTCAAACATTTTTTTGCGTTTTTTTCTGCCGATTACTTTCGTGATTAAAAGCGATGAGCCGTTAAGGTTGTAGTCATATTCGGTGGTTTTTCTTGCCATGTATTTTCCCAAAACAATAAAAATTCCGACAAAAGGAAGCGCTATTCCAAGATACAAAAGGAAGTTGAACAAAATAGATAAAAAACCCATAGTTTCAGGGTTAAAAACAGGCAAAACCCACATAGCAATAAATAGCAGCAGCCAAATTGCAATGCAAAATTTCCTCACAAGTTTAGCAGCCGAAATTCTGCCCTTGTGAGTTTCAATCTCTTCATTATTGATAAAACATTCTGCGTAAACTTCCATTTAATTTAAGTAAAGGGTGAAAGGTAAACAGTAAAAGATGCAGCAGAATTATTTAAAATTTTTAAATAATACTTTTCACCTTTCAATTTTAACTTTTCACTTATTCAGATTTTTTCCCGTGTTTATTAGGGTCGAACATCGGGAGAGTGAAGATAAAGGTTGTTCCAACTCCTCTTGTTGATTCCGCCCAAATTGTTTCGTTGTGGTCATCTATTATTTGCTTGACTATTGCAAGACCCAGTCCTGTTCCTTTTGCTTGGTTTGGAGTTCTTGCTTTGTCTGCCATATAAAACCTGTCCCAAATCGATTTTAAATCTTTTTTGGCAATGCCATAACCATTATCTTTGACAACAACACATAACTTGCTTGCATGAAAATGCGTTGAAACCAAAATACTTGAATTTACCGGCGAATACTTGATTGCGTTGTCAATAAGGTTTATGATAACTTGGATGATTTTGTCTTTGTCGGCATAAACATAAGTGTTTTCTCTAATTGGCTCAAACTTGCATTTTATTTGCTTTTTGAGAAGCGATGCCGAAAGGCGTTCAATTATTGTTGACATGACATCATTAATTTCAAAACGATTCGGAACAACCGGATTTTTACCGCTTTCAAGACGAGACAAATCAAGCATTGAATTGATAAGAGAACCTAGTCTTTTTGTTTCACGAAGGACAATTTGAATATATTTGTTTTTGTCAGCCTCATCAATTGTGCCGTCCAGTATTGCTTGCAAAAAACCTTGCATACTTGTCAGCGGTGAACGAAGTTCATGAGATGCGTTTGAGACGAATGTTTTTCTCATTTGCTCAACACTGTCAAACTCTGCCGCCGCTTTATTAAGATTTTTTGTCAGTTTTTCAACTTCTTCATCAACACCTTTAAATGAATGCTCAACATATCCGCCCTTGACTAGGTTTTTCAGGTCTTTGTTGATGCGTCTCATTGGTTTTATTATTGCCCTGAAATTAAGCCAAACAACAAAAAGTATTATGCCGACTTGAAAAACAAGCACAACAATAAGGACAACAACATGTGCCGAATTTATTGCAGGCAAAATAAAATACAACGGTAAAACTGCTGTGAGAGTAATCACCGCACAGCAGATAACAAGTCTATAGATAAAGTTAGAGAATATCTTCATTAGTGAAAAAGCATCTTATTTATAACATAAATGAAGAGTAAAGTCAAATTAATTTTGTCAATATATTAAAAATATATCTAAAAATTTTGAATTTGAAGAAGTCCCAAATTGTTTCGAAAGTGAATAGATTGGGTTTTGGCGAGTAGATTTTTGAGGATATTTTTGGCATATTGACGCAGTCAATACTAGTCGTATTGACAAGTCAATAGGACAAAAATATACCAAAAAGATACCGTCAAAATTTAATCTAGACGCTTGAGAAACAATTAGTTGATTATTTCAAACTTATAGCCGACACCCCAAACAGTGTCCAGTCTCCATTGAGGGTCAGTTCCCAGTTTTTCACGAATTCTCTTCACATGAACATCAACCGTTCTTGTGTCGCCTCGATATTCTGTTCCCCAAACTTGCATTAAGAGTTGCTCACGAGTGAAAACGCGCATAGGGTTTGTTCCCAAATAATAGATAAGTTCAATCTCTTTCGGAGGCATGTCAATTTTCCTGCCGTTCATTTTGACAACATAATTAGAGATTGACACCGCTAGTCCTCCGATATTGAGGTCTGCGTTTTGTCCTCCCACACCTTGGGCTCCGGCACGGCGAAGAAGTGCTTTTATTCTTGAGATTAATTCTTGCGCTTCAAACGGTTTTGTGACATAGTCATCCGCACCATGGTCAAGCCCTGAAATTTTGTCCATAGGCTCACCTTTTGCACTAATCATGATAACCGGTACATTTGAGATTTTGCGTATATGAGAAAGCGCCTCAAAACCGTCCATTTCAGGCATCATGATATCAAGAAGAATAATATCAAAATTTGTCTCGTTGACTTTTTTGATAGCCTCCTTTCCATTGTGACATATGCTCGTTGAAAAACCCTCTTTGACAAGATAAAGATTTAGCAGCATACAAATGTTAATGTCATCATCGACTATTAGAATTTTTGGCATAATAAATACTCCTTGAATTTTTTGAGTCAGAAACTCCCATGAAACTAAAAAATGCTTTCATTTTGCAATATTAGCCATGTTAAGTCCGCTATTCCCTAAGAGAATTACCTCATTTTATTCATTATTTGTATGTATTATACCACATAAAAAGACATAAAACAAGCGATTTTAACAGAAAATTCAAAGTTTTTTAAAATTTTTTCTGCTATTTATTCATTTATGAACAAGATTATTTTAAATAAAATGTGAAAGATAAGGGATAAAAAGTTTTGATGAGTTGTTTTTTTGAGAGAAAAACAAAAAGTGAGATCGAATTTTCTCTACCTCACTTCTTACATTTTACTTTTTCACTTTTCACTTCTTACATTATGTGTTGCTGTTGTTTTTTAATTTGTCTCTTTTTAATTTTAATTCCAATATAGGACAAAATTGTTCTCCAATGCTGAAGGAAGTGAACCACAATTAGTCCAAGTCCTATTCTTGCTGTTATTCCGTGAAATCTGCCGAATCCCGACATCCACAAAACTCCGCCCGAAAAATATCCGATAGATAAAAATCCGGTGATAAGCGAAAGCGACCAAACGATAATTAACAGCATGTTAACAACATATTGAAAAACAGCCTTCTTTTTTAGTTTTCGCCTGAAACATGCCTTTGTTGCTGCCTTTAGCCATTTGGAATGAATTATGACATGAAGAATAAAAAATACTGTGCATCCAATCCCGACAATATAGTGAAATGCAGGGTCTCCTTCCCATCTAATAAAAGAGAGAACTAAAAACACTGTCATAGCAACATCAACTATAATCTTCGACACTTTTTTTCTCAAAATTCGCATAGATATCTCCTTTTCTTGTTTTTTGAAATATTGTTAAAAAAATAATGATAGCGATACTTATAACACTCAATGAGAGTGCAATTCTTGCAAAGACTCTGTGAAAGCGAACATAGTTTGTAACAATTCCTTCGGCTGAATAGTTTGCCAGCACTAAGAAACTTGCAACAATAGAAATACCCCAAATTATCACTAAGATTATAGTGATAGAAAATTTCAAAACAAGCATTTTGTCAGCCTTTTTCCTGAGGCAGCATTGCATTGATTCTTTGAAGAAATTAAAGTGTAAAATTAGGTGAAGAAAAAAGAATACCACACACAACGATTTAATAACAAAATCAACATTCGGATTGCTCCATCTAAGAAGAGAGAGAAGTTTAAAAACAACCATGAAAAAATTAACAGAAAAATTAATTATTATTTTTGCATGATTTCTTTTTGAAATTGAATTCATCAAAGTTAACCCTCCTTTTTAGAATTTTGAAAATGGTTGCAAACAGTGCAAAATAAACCGTTGCTCTATGGATTAATCCAAAAACAGCCATCATCTCAATCATTCCGACAGTTCCAATAAGTGCAAAAACTCCGGTCAAAATAACAAGTGAATAGAAAGATACTAAATCAAAATTGTTTTTTACTATGTTTAATATTTTTTTCATAATGAAACTCCTTTTTTTAACTTTATGATAAACTAAGGACTTAATTGGTGTTTTCCGTATCAATCAAAGTGTCTAACATGCCGTTAAAAGAGAACAAAAACTCTTTGGAGAAGTTTCCAAACCATTTATCAGTGACTTCTAAAACTCTTTCATTTTTGTTTTCAACGAATTTTTTTCCTTTTTCAGTGAGAATAATTTTGTAGTTCCTGTCTTGATTGATTGATTTTTTGTCACGCATAACAAACCCTCTTTTCTCCAAATCAGCAACAGTTCTTGAAACAAGACTTTTCGCAATCCCCCCCTCATGTGACAATTCTTGAATCGAATATCCTTTTTCGTCTCGAAATATCGGAAAAATTATTCTCTCTTGAGCAAACGACATATCCTCACATTCTAAAATAGACTGAACCTTTTCAATCTTGTTCATTAATTTTTTCATTTTTATTGCAATCTCAAAAGCAATATATTGTGTTTTCATTTCTTTAATTCCTTTAAGTTATTTTTAGGTTCACTTGTTGACCTAATTTTATTATATTCTAAATTAAGTTCACTTGTCAACCAGTTTTAACTGTTTTTTCAAAAATTTTAAAAAAAATAATATTTGCAAATTGCAATCAAAAAGCGTGGTCAAAAAAATTTAGACCACGCTTTTTACTTTTATTCTTTCGTGACGGCGAAAGCGCCGTCCCCTATCGCATTAAAATTTATTAGAGCAAATTCTATTTTGCGTATTCAACACTTCTTAGTTCTCTAACTACGCTTACCTTTACTTGACCGGGATATTGCATGTCGCTCTCAATTTGCTTTGCAATGTCTTTTGCCAAAAGGATTGTTCTTTCATCGTCAACTTGTTCGGGTTTGACAATTATGCGAACTTCCCTTCCTGCTTGTATTGCATAGGATTTTTCAACGCCCTCAAATGAATTTGCAATGCTTTCCAGTTTTTCAAGTCGTTTGACATAATTTTCAAGAGATTCTCTTCTTGCTCCCGGTTTTGAGCCGCTTATTGAGTCGGCACACTGAACGAGTATTGCTTCAACTGTTGTTGCTTCAACATCGCCATGGTGGGCTTCAATACAGTGAAGAACATCTTTTGATTCATTGAATTTTTTTGCAATATCAACACCGATTGTGACATGAGTTCCTTCAACTTCATGACTGGCAGTTTTTCCGATATCATGAAGAAGTCCGCCTCGTTTTGCAATTGAGACATCCGCTCCTAACTCTGCTGCCATAAGACCGGCTAAATGTGCAACTTCAAGAGAGTGTCTTAGGACATTTTGACCATAACTTGTGCGATATTTCAAACGGCCTAAAATTTTGATAAGTTCAGGATTAAGCCCGAAAACACCTGCCTCAAACATTGCCGCCTCCCCTGCTTCTTTGACTTGGTGTTCAATTTCTCTTTTTGATTTTTCAACAACTTCTTCAATTCTTGCAGGATGAATTCTGCCGTCAGTGATTAGTTTTTCAAGTGACACTCTTGCTATTTCACGCCTGACCGGATCAAAACCTGAAAGGACAACCGTGTCTGGGGTATCGTCAATAATGAAGTCAACTCCTGTTGCGTTTTCAAGCGCTCTGACATTTCTTCCCTCTCTTCCAATGATGCGGCCTTTCATGTCTTCGTTTGGAATGACTACTGTTGAGACTGTTATTTCAGCAGTGTGGTCAACAGTGCATCTTTGAATAGCGGTTGAAATAATTTCTCTTGCCTTTTTCTCGCCGTCTTCTTTTGCGTTTGCTTCAATCTCACGAACTAATTTTGCCGCATCGATTTTGGCACTATCTACAATTTCTTTGATTAATTCTTTTCTCGCTTCTTCTTTAGTAAGTTTTGAAACTTTTTCCAACTCAGCGAGCATTTTTGCATGAGAGTGTCCAATTTGCTCTTTCATCACCTCAATCTCTTCTTGTTTTGTTTTGAGGTTTTCTTTTTTCTTGTCAATCTCTTCGTGCTTTTTGTCAAGGGCTTCTTCTTTTTGGACGAGTTTTTCTTCTCGCTGAGTAATGCGTTCCTCGACTTTTAACGCTTCACTTTTCTTTTCCTTGATGTCTTTTTCAACTTCTTCTTTTTGCCTCGAGAGGTCTTTCAACTGTTTGGCTACTTCTGCATTAGTTTCGCTGACTGCTTTTTTATGAAGACCTTTAGCGTCCTCAATTGCTTTTTGGATTATTTTGTTTGCATTGACATTTGCACTATTAAGTTTCTTTTTTGATAAGAAAAAATAGATAATAATACCAATCAAAGCCCCCAAAACGAGCGCTCCAAAAGATAATCCGATAGCAGTTCCAGCAGAAACAGAAGCCAAAACAGTAGGTAAAATGATACTGTTCATTTTGGTTTCTCCTGTTTTTATATTTTGTAAGAAAAGTAACTAAAGTCACTTTTTGATACTCACTCAATTAGTTTACCCCAATTAGAAAATTCTGTCAACTCAATTTAGGGATAAAAATAAATAATTTTCAACACATAACGCTCAACTATTTCATTGCCAAGCACACCCTTCAATGCACAATCACAATGAAGGATAAAATTTAATAAATAGTTTTAACGGTCAATTTGTGCGTTGTGTGTTGATTGTTGCGTTGTGCATTTTTATTATTCTTCAGCAGTGTCATCACCATCATCTTCGGCAATAAAATCTTCGTCACTTTCTTTGACGGCAATTTTAATTTTTTCTTCGATTTCTTTTCGTAAGACTTCGTTTTCAACGAGTAGTTTGCGGACTGACTCTTTTCCTTGCCCTAGGCGTTCTTCTTTGTAGGAATACCATGAACCGCTTTTATTGATGATTTTAAATTTATCGGCAAGATCAATCAGCGACGACTCGTTTGAAATACCTTTGCCGAATATTATGTCAAACTCAGCAGTCCTGAATGGCGGAGCAAGTTTGTTTTTGATAATTTTGACTCTTGTTTTGTTTCCGACAATTGCTGCTCCATCTTTATTTTGTTCAATTTTTCTGACCTCCATTCTTAATGAAGCATAAAATTTTAGTGCTTTTCCGCCGGTTGTTGTTTCACTAGGGCCATATGTGTTTCCAATCATTGCACGAAGTTGGTTGATGAAAATGATGCAGGTTTTTGTTTTTGCGGCAGCACCCGTCAGTTTTCTGAGTGCCTGTGACATGAGGCGTGCGTGAAGCCCCATTTTGCTCTCGCCCATTTCTCCCTCAATCTCTGCCCTTGGAGTAAGTGCTGCAACAGAGTCAACAACGATTAGGTCAACTGCTCCGCTGTTAACGAGGTCTTCAGTTATGTCCAAAGCCTGCTCTCCGCTATCCGGCTGAGAGATATATAGTTTTGAGAGGTCAACTCCGAGTTTAGAAGCATACAATGGATCTAGTGCATGCTCAGCATCAATGAAGGCAACTTTGCCGTTCATTTTTTGGGCTTCAGCAATAATGTGTAGAGTTAGGGTTGTTTTTCCGCTCGACTCAGGACCATAGACTTCAACAATTCTGCCTTTAGGGACACCGCCGACACCGATAGCAAGGTCAATTGCGAGGCACCCGGTTGAAATTACTTCAACCGCATTTGCTAAGCCGTCGCTGGTCATTTTCATGATTGCGCCTTTGCCGTATTGTTTTTCAATTTTGGCAATCGCCTCTTCAAACGCTTTATCTTTTTCCTCTTGCGATAATCCGGCAAAATTGGTAGAACTAGATTTTTTCTTCTTTTCCATTTTCTTTTATTTCCTTTTGTTTTATTTTTTTATATAATGTGCGAGCAGTCACTGACCACTCACAGTTATTTTTTCGAGTTTTTATTTTTTTGTTTTCGGTTAGATTTTCTTTAGTAGTTTGTAGAGATGAAACAGGGCGGCCAGTTTGCCTTGTTCTATTATTTCTTTTCTTGTGCCTTGGAAATTATATTTGAAAATATGTATGCCTTCTTTTTCACCTGCTGCTATATAGCATAGCCCTGCGTTTTCGCCGCTCGCATAACCGGTTGTGGCAAGTGAGACATCGCATTCGGCAAGCGTTAAAATGTTTGCCGCCATTTCATAAACTGTTTCAATGCTGACTGCACCATACTGAGAGAGTATGCTTTCGCTGACATTAAGGCGGTTTATTTTTGCTTTTTCAGTGTAGGCAACGATGCCCTCAATAAGGTGTTTTGATATTCCTTCAATTTCTACTAGCGAGGCTGTGACTGCACCGCCGGTGAATGACTCGGCAACTGCCAAGGTCTTTTGCTGCTCTTTTAATAGTTGAGCAACCGCCTCGTTGAACTTGACGGAAAAGTTTGGGGGGATGTCGAATATTGTTTTCATGTGTTTGTTGTCTGTGATTAGTGGTTGGTGAAATTTGTGGGGCGGGCGTCTCGAACGCCCGAATGTAGGCTGCAAAATAACGAGCAATTTTTTATAAGGTGCGGGGGAATAGTTTCCATAAGGCACACCTGAAGTTAGCGGAAAGATTTAACAAAACGGGTGTGTTTGACGCAAAAGGTGCGGGCGATTAATAATCGCCCCTACAGTTAATTTTCCGAGTTCTTTTCTTCGCTGTTCGGACTGTCAACCTGCTTTGTTGGAACGATAAGGGCGTCTGCCACTATAGTTTTACTCTCGTTATTCGTGGAAAGAACTCCTTTGTTTTTGAGCATATAGGAAATTCCGCTGATGACGGTTAATAAGGTTGCAATGATAAGAGCCACAAAGCCGATAATGAAAAATATATCAAAAAGAAGAAAATCAAAAATAAAACCAACTCTCGGAAAGAATATTGGAGGAAGCACAGAGGGAATTAAAAGTCTTGCAATATCAACTAGTGGAATTAAAAAAATAAGAGCAACCATTTGAAAAATTGTTTTTATTTTTCCGAGTTTGTCTGCGGCAATTTTGATGTTTTTTGAAATTGCAACAAGCCTAAAACCACCAATAAACAACTCTCTTGCTAATATTAAGATTGCACAAACGACAATAACAGAAACAATTGCCAATTGAAGATATGTGCCAAAATCAAGACCAAATCCTGATACACTTGTTACAACAATCATAGTTAACGCCGCCATAACTAGAATTTTGTCGGCGATTGGATCGAGGAATTTTCCGAGATCTGTTATTTGGTTATATTTTCTTGCGACATAGCCATCCAGCATATCTGTTAAGCATGCTAATATAAACACTCCTAGAGCAGCAAAATGGAACCCGATTATAGGCACAAACATCGGCACCAGAAATAGTGCCACAAATATTGGAATCATTAGTATTCTTAGGAATGTTAGTTTTGTTGCAGTGTTCAATCTCTTCCTCTCTTTGCGTAAGTTTTAATTATTACTCTAAGATAGATTCTTCACTTCGTTCAGAATGACATAGTAGTTAGCAGCAACTTGTTATTCTGAACAAAGTGAAGAATCTAGCCAAAGGCGTAAACATAAATTGTAATTAATTTTGAATTTCTCCTACTAAGTCGTATTCGTCAACACCTGTTACTTTTACTTCATAGAAATGACCGACATCGACAAAGTCTGCTGAAAAACAAATGTTAGTGTCAATCTCGGGAGCGTTAAACTGAGTTCGTCCTGTGAATAGATTTCTTTCAAAATCAATGTCTTCATAGAGGACTTTTAATGTTTTTCCGATATATTTTTCGTTGTTTTTTAAAGTGTTGTTAAAGTGAAGTTCTCTTAAAGCATCTGCTCTTTCTTTTTTTACTTTCTCACTTAAATGCCCTTTCATGTTATAAGCAGGCGTTCCCTCTTCTTTGGAATATGCAAATATGCCGACATGCTCAAGTGAATGGATTTTGATAAAATTATATAGGTCTTCAAAATGTTTATTTGATTCTCCCGGAAAGCCTGTGATAAAGGTTGAACGGACTGCGATGTGATTTTTCGTGTTTTTTAAATCGCTTAGAAGGCTTTCTAAGGCAAACCTATTTGACCCTCGATTCATTTTTTTCAAAATGTCGTCATGGGAATGCTGCATCGGAATATCTATGTATTTTGCTATTTTTGGATTTTCGTCGATTGTTTTGATTAAGTCTTTAGTCACAAGTTCAGGATAACAATACATTAGTCTTATCCATGTCAAATCAAGTTTTGTCAGTTCATCAAGAAGTTTCAAAAGTTGATATGAGCCAAAATCTTTGCCGTAACTTGTGACATCTTGTCCGACTAGTATTAATTCTTTGACACCGTTGTCGATGAGTGATTTTGTTTCATCAATTAGGTTTGACAACGACTGCGATTTAAATGAGCCTTTTATTTGAGGTATGGTGCAAAACGAGCAATGATTGTCACAACCGTCACTGATCTTTAAGTGAGCATAATGAAGTGGTGTTGTTTGCACCCTTTTTGTCAATTGAACATTTTCATCTATCCTATTCTCAATAATTCTTTCGCCTTTCTCATAGAGGTCTTTAATGACTGAAACAATTTTAAAAAAACTATTTGTTCCGACAAATGCATCAACCTCGGGCAAATCATCGAAAACATCGTTTGCGTGTTTTGAGGAAAAACAACCTGTGACTATTAGTTTTTCACACTTCCCTGTTTTTTTGAATTCAGCTGTTTCGAGTATCGAATTGATTGCTTCTTCGCTTGCATCCTTGATAAATGCACATGTGTTCACTACAATAATTTGACTCTCTTTAAAATCATTAGTAAAAGAATGCCCTGCCTGTTTTATTAGGTAGAGCATTTTTTCCGCATCCACCCTGTTTTTATCACACCCAAGTGAAATTAGTGATACCTTTTTCATTTAAAAATTATTAAGTTAAAATATGAAAAGTTTTTTTCAAGTATGTTGTCTATTACTAATAATAAATACTCATCCTTACTTTTTACTTTTCATTTTTAACTTTTCACTTTAATATACCTAATCTTCTATTTCTCCAAACTCCTCACTAAACTGCTCCATTGTTATGCGGATTTCTCTTGGTTTTGAGCCTTCTAATGCACCAATGAAACCCAGTTGTTCCATTTCATCCATAATGCGTGCTGCACGCGAGTAGCCGATACCAAATCTTCTTTGCAAGAAACTTGTCGAGGCTTTTCCGCTTTCAATGACCATTTTAGTTGCTTTCAAAAGCAGCGGGTCTTGGTCATCTTCGCTTGGCGAGGAAATTTCCACTTCTTTTTCCGCTTCTTTGACTTTCAAAGCATCCTTGAAGTCTTCATCGAAATCACATTCGTTGTTTTCTTTGACAAAGTTTACTATTGTTGCGACATCGTCGATATAGGCGCCTTGAACTCGCTTAGGGTCATTTGAGCCTAACGGAGCAAACAGCATATCACCTCGTCCTAAGAGCGTTTCAGCACCGCCGTAATCAAGGATAATTCTTGAATCAAGATTACTTTTTACACTGAATGCAATTCTTGACGGAAGGTTTGTTCGGATCGTTCCTGTTATGACATCAACTGAGGGGCGCTGGGTTGCTAGTATCAAGTGAATTCCTGCCGCCCTTGCTTTTTGAGCGATTGAGACTATTTTGTCTTCAAGATCCTTTTTGAAACTTGACTGCATTAGGTCTGCCAACTCGTCAACAATAAGGACAATATACGGAACTTTCAATGCTCCGTCGGTTCGGGATACTTCTTTGTTATATTCCGCCAAGTTTCTGACGCCATTTTTTGAGAACAACAAATATCGTCTTTCCATTTCTTGTTTGAGCCAACTGAACGCATTCAAGACTTGTTTCGGGTCAGTGATTATGTCGCCGCACAATAGATGCGGCATATCACGATATGTTGTGAACTCAACTAATTTCGGGTCAACCAAAATCAGTCTGACATCGTCGGGCGTTGACTTATAGAGAATGCTGACAATGATTGAGTTCAGGCACGCACTTTTTCCTGAGCCGGTTGTTCCTGCAATCAGTAAGTGCGGCATTTTGTCGAGGGCGCAAAGTGCGTTTGTTCCGCCGATTTCAGCCCCTAGTGCAATTGTCAGCGGTGATGACGCTTTTTCAAACTCTTTGCTCTCAATTATGTTTCTCAGTCCGACAATATCAATATTGTCATTCGGCACTTCGACACCGACCGCCCTTTTTCCGGGGATTGGAGTCTCCATTCTGATTTTGCCGTTTGATGCAAGGTTATACTCAATATCCTTTATAAATTGAGCAACTCTTTTTACCGGAAATCCCGGAGAGATTTCCAACTCATAGCGAGTAACAGCCGGTCCTTTTGTTATGTTTTTGACAACAGCAGGAACTTTAAAGTCCTGAAGAGTGTCTTCAATGATTTGGGCTTTTCTTTGAATTTCCTCAGGACTAATCTCTTGTTGATGAGCGTGCTGATTGACCAAAAATTCAGTTAACGGCGGAATATATTTTGAAACTGTCTTTTTCCGCCTTACAAGTTCTTTCTCAGGCTGAAAAAGACTCACTTGGTCAGGAAGTTGTATTGTCGGAACAGTTTTGTTTCTTCTCTTTGAAAGACCTTTAAAAGGATTTTCTGTCTTTGCTTCAACATAGTGACCGGTGTGGTCTTCATAGGGATCGAATGAGGTTTCGGAAAAGTCCAAAACAAGATCTTCTTCTTCTTCGATTGTCTCAATGTCGAGTTTGTCATTGGTTATAAAATCAGTTTCTTCTTTCAAAACCTTTTTCAAAAACTCAGGTCTGAATTCAACTTCTTCTTCAATCGCAAATCCTGTTTTGTGACCGCTTGATGAAACATCAAAGTTTAATTTATCGAGAATGCTTCTCGGTTCTTCTTTTTCTTCTTGATGAGTAATAACCTGTCTTATTTCTTCCTCTTCGGCACTCGGGACAGTTTCAACTTTCGCTTCAAATTTCTCGTCTTCAAAATCATCAATCTTTGAAAATTTTTCTTCCGTCTCCTCACAAACTTCTTCAAGTTTTTCTTCTCTTATGACAGGTTTCGGCTGAGGGAATGTTTTCACTGATGGTTCACGAGCAACAACAGGCTCAGCCGGAATATGAGTCACAGGCTGAGAAGCGATTGTCGGCGGAATAATCGGTTGAGGAGCGGAAACAGACGGAGCAGCCTGAGAAGCGGAATGTGAGGTAATAGTTGACATATCATATGCTTTTGTTGTTTTTGCACTTGTGTTGTCATAGGTGTCTATTGGATAATCATTGAGCAAACTGTAAGGAACACTTTTTCCTAGGACACTAGTTGCTGCCGGACGATGAGAGAGCGGAACATTCTCAATTTCAACTCGCGGGGAATTCGCACTTTTTGTCACTTCACCTCTTACGGGAACGCTCACCGTTTTAACTTCGGGCTTTACTCCCAACTGCTCTTCAAGTTGTTTTGAAAATTCATATCCGTTGATAATGCCTTGTGATGAATTAACAGGCACAAGATTTTTTTCGGCAATGATAGGAATAGTTCTCAAGTTTTCAGTTTTTGCAGTTGCTTGCACTTGTTCTTCAACTTTTGGAATTAGTGAAACCTCGTCATAGACGATTTTTGGAGGTTTTGCAATTGAGGGAGACGCTAATACTTGCTGAGGGAGGATTGGTGCAAATGAGTTTTCATTGTTTGGCAAAAGTGCCCTGTCACCAAACAGTGTTTTCATCGCCTCTTCCCTTTTGTCAATCTCAATAGTTTGGGCACTGTTTTTGTAGGCTAAAAATTCCTCGTCTTTCAATAAAAACGAATGCTGTCTTTCAGTGTCTTTGATATTCGGTTTCATCTCACTAAAAGAATTTTCTTCCAGTGCTATGCTTGAGGCTGTCGGCAAAATATTGTCGACATAAAGTCTTGATGAAGGCTGAGAGTGAACTTTTGCGGTTTGAGTTGAAGTTTGTCCGGCACCAAAGTCATGAGGTTTTTTAACAACTCTTTGCTCACCTTTGACTTTTGATGAGATTTTTTTCGCTCCGCCTTTCGGGAAGTAGCGATTTTTCACCATAATAAGAACGATGAGCGCCATTCCAAGCGAGAGAACAACATAAGCAGCATACGGAGTTATTGCAGCACCTATTGCATATGCAAATATTCCAAAGAATGCTCCACCTGCTGTGTGATAGTTGTAGACTGATGTTAAATAATCACTAAAGCCATAGGCGGTAAATTGAGAATGAGAGGTCGCAAGCGTCAGCAAAAAAATACCAAGCAGCGTTATTCCCAAAACTTGAAGCGCAGTCTTTTTCTTCACTCCTAGCGTTCTGTCTTGAATTAAAATGACACCATAGACAGCAAGACATATGAACATAGGAAACGCCAAATAGCCAAAAGAGCCAATAGCAAAATTTCTCACTCCCCCTGAAACTGCACCAAGCACCACCGGGATGCTCATGCACAAAAGGAAAAAGACACTCATCACAATAAGCGCAAGTCCAATCACATCTTTTTCTCTCTGCCTTTTTGAATTTTCCTTCTTTATCGTTTTTTTAGACACGCAAAAACTCCTCTAGGGATTTCTCCCTATTAATCCTATTTTACCACACTGACAAAGTATACCACACTATTTCCATTCTATCAAGCATTTATGACCAATTTCTTAATCATTTATTCAAAATATTTTTCAGCACATTTAACAAGCATTTTTAACTAGGCAGTTTTTGTTGCTTAGTTTGTTGAAAATTCCCATAAATTACTAGTAAATTTTTTGAAAAATAGTCAGAAAAATAGTTGACAAGTTGTGAATAGTGTGTTAATATATATTTAACAATTGAATAAAATTGTTAACAAACATGTTTTTAGGATTGCCGTTGGGTTAGTTAAATATGGCAAAACAAACCCCTAGAAACATTAAAAAAGCCTCTTTCTCTATTCTCTTTCTCAAAAATTAGCCGAAGCATAAAACAGATGCCTCGGCTAATTTTTATTTTTTCTATGAATTTGAAACTGTCAATATTTTTTGTATTTTTGATATTCTCTCTTCAAATTGTTGCCGCTCTTCGTTTGCCAGTATTTCTTGCTCTAAGATATATTGCAATTCTTGCTCAAAATACTCTCTAGAATCATTAGTGCATTCTTCGTCAAATAATAATTCCTCAGAAAAGTCATAATAATTCAAAGCATATGGCAGTAGAGGAAAACTCGTCACACTTGTTCCGCCTGTGTTTCTGCCTGCCCAGCCCCAACCCCATCTAAAGAAATATGTTCTCTGTGCATTAGAAAAACGAGGATAATACCACCATCCGACATCATGCAAAGAAGCGCCCACACGATATACTGTCCCTCCTACCACTTCTCCGACGATTATTCCAACTCGTGGTCTAATGCTTGGTGTGAAGCCACCGCTTCTCATTTCAAAGAATGTATTAAAAACATTCACATGCCTTAGTGTTGAATGATATGAAGCCCCAACTATTCCGCCAGTTCTGCGATGAGCAGGCACATCTTGATTTAAATTAACAACATATTGTATTATATGCAGCCTTACAACATGAGAATACCGTATTATACCACCGTTAAGATTTGCTCCAGATATCCCACCAGTATCACCATTTCCAACTAATGTTGTGTTTTCTGTTACACTATTATCAATTACTCCGATATTAATTCCCGTTATTCCTCCAAGTGCTGAATTAATCCTGTGCATTTCAAGCCTACCTCTAACGGAAACACCTGTTATAACACCATAATTAATCGCTGATATTGCACCTGCATAAGACCATGTGCCGCTATGATCAGAGCCTAAAAAGATATTAACCCCTCTCATATGTAAATTTGAAATATGTCCGTTATTTCTTGCAAACAATCCAAATTCGCGATTGTATGGTGTCACCAGCCTATGAGTTATAGTCAAATTATAAATAGAAAAGTGATGTCCGTCAAGTCTTCCAAAAAATTGACGAATGGGCTGCCATTGAATGCCGCCAAGATTAATGCTGTTAACTAATCGAAAACTATCATGAGGCAAATACCGAATTGCTGACAATTGCTGAGCATTAGATATTGGGAGCGGTTGATGAGGATAAGCAATACTGTTTATGCCGTCCATATTTCCGCCTATTTGTTCCCATTGAATTTGAGCAAAATTGCTGCGTTGATGTGGTTGAAGATGACCATAATTGAGAGTGACATTGCTTGAGCCTGAACTTCTCAGCACTCCGTTACGCAAAAATCCAACCACTGCCCCCATTGCAGGGGCTTTGTCATGCCGTCCGCAAGTTCCGATGTTTGAAATAGTTGTGTTATAAACCCTGCTATTCAAAATATGCGAGCCATAATTAAAACCGACTGTTCCGCCGATTGAGCGGTCATTGTGGACATAGAAATGATGAATAGTTGAGTGATTGACCCTTGTTATGTTTATTGTTGCTCGCATGTTGACACCGGCAATTCCGCCTGTGTCGCCGTTTCCGCCCAAATGAGTGTGATAGACTGTTGCGTGTTCAATCAATCCATAATTTATTCCCGCAATTCCTCCGGTTGCCGTCCCTTGTCTGTGGACAACAATTCTTCCGCCTCTTGTTGCAACTCCGAATATTGTCCCCCTGTTTCTTCCGGCAAACACACCGACATTTGACCAACGATAGCCATGTTCAGGATTAAAATAAATGTCAGGGTTATACATCGCAATTCCTTGAATAGTTCCGTTGTTATTTGCAAACAATCCAAACGCTTGCTGATTATACTCAACTGTTCTCCCAACTATTCTCATGTTATGTATGTTTCGACCATTTCCATTTAATGTACCAAAGAAATTTGGAATAGGCTCCCACTGCATTCCGGAAAGGTTTATGTCGTTCCAAAGTTGAAAATGTGCATTTGGAAAAAATCGAATATTATTAAACTGTGTTGCATTCCAAATTGCAAACGGAGAATATGAGGCTCCGGTGCCTAATTCAAACGGTGATGTCTCAAAAGTAATCATTGCTCCCGCACTCCATCCATTTTCAAAACCGAACTGCGACCAACGATGCCGAACAAATATATGCTGTGACTGCGTCCAACCCAAAAATGCATCTCTTGAAATACTAGTGACACTTTGAGGAATAACAACGCTTGAAATCGTTGTTCCTCGAAATGCGTTTGCAGCAATAGCCGTTCCTCTCGTCAAAACAACAGAACGAAGCGAATGAGGAACAAGATGATTTTGAATGTAGTTATGAGCGCCGAAAATATATCCGATATGAGTGTGTTGTCCTGAATTTGGTCTTCCTCCTACATAAGGCATAGTGAGACTTTGAAGCGGAACTCCGACAAAAGCACCTCTGCCGATAAGATTGACTGAGTCTGGAATAGTGATGTGGGTCAATGGTGAATATCTAAACGCTTGATAGCCGATATGCCCTAGTCCGTTCGGCAAATCAATTTGAGTAATTCCGGTTCTCATAAACGCCCAATTTCCGATATAAGTCACAGTCTCCGGAATATTGACACTTATTAATCCTGTTTGATTTTCAAACGCCCTCTCCCCAATCCGTGTCACAGTCCTGTTTCCAATTTGAGACGGAATGTTCAAAATTCTATTTGGCGGAACTCTCCTCAAACCCGTTATCTCAATTTGATTTGTTCCGATTTCTCTTGTGTGAAAGGTTAAATTTCCAGGAAGAGTTTGAGAAGTTATTGGAGTGATATCTAAATTTCTCACTATATTTGAAACACGAGTTGAATGATTTTGCCTAACACTAGTCTGCATATGTCCAGACATTGCAATACCTATTAAATAATAATTATTGCCACTTCTATGAAAAATCGGACCTCCGCTATCACCGCCAACCTTATGATGTCCAGGTTGTGTTTGAAATTGAAATGTATTCGTCACTAGCACCCCCCTTCCAAAAGGAACAATAGTATCTGATGCTTCATGTGTAATTACTCCCACAGTACGATTAGTCATTCGTCCAATCCTTGTTATGGAATTATTAACTACTATATGACGGCACCCATATTCAAATCGAACAGTATTGATAATTCTCTCATTGTTGAGTAACCGATATCTTACATTAGGTGAAGGAGTCCAATTATGTTCAACAAAAGGAATAAAAACAGCATCCATATTTCCGCCAATCCACCCTCTTCCAGACTCTGATATTCCTAAAAATTGTCCTGCATGTTCATGCAGCTCACCAAGATATACACGAGTACCAACAGGGGCAACATGATAATTGGTGACAATCCCAAATTTTCCCGTGATATTACACATAGCATTAAATCCTATCGTTCCAATATCTCTCGTACCATCGCTAAGAGCATCCCCTGCATAAACAGTAGGCATATTCGCTTGATTTGTTGCATTAATGCTCTCATAACTGTGTGTATAACAACCAATGCGATGTTCTTCCGATAACATTTCAGTTGTTGAAAAATACACACTTTGGGTGTTGACTTCTCCAAAGCCTAGCATAGTTATGCTTGCTAAGATAATCATAACTAATATTAATAGCCTCTTTTTCATTTTTTTATATTTCTCCTTTGTTTTTTAATTTTTTTTGTTTTTTGTGCAGAACAACCCCTGCGATTAACATAGCAAGAAAGATATAGAAAATAATATTTAAGAATATTAGAAGATTTCCCACCCCCCAAGTCCCATCAGATAAATACCTGTATCGCCAAAAACCAGTGCCAATTAACTGACCAAAAACTTGGACTAACCCCATCAACGCATTTCTTGAAATTGATCTAGGCATTCCGCCATACCTTCCATAGGCTGTTATTAGTGAAACAGTGCCAATAACATTAAGAATTAAAATAGTCGTCCCAGATATAATGAGAAATTTTACAATAACATTAACATTCATTTTGTTTTTATTAAGCAACACCCATATTAGAAGTAGCGCTATCCCAACATAAAATAATAAATTAAAAACAATACTCATAGCATTTCTATTGAATGCCCAATAACTCCAAAAACCAATTGCAAAAAATTGTCCAAAAAATCTTCCAACTCCCATTCCTAAGTTTGCAATGCCACCAGATATCGGCATAAACAAAATAAGATAATTTCTTTGCACTACAAAAGCAACAACAATATTTCCAATAAAACTTGCCACTAACAAACCTAATCCAATAAAAAGAATTAAGTAAATATATATTTGTTTTTTATCTTTAATTTCAGTCATTTTCCTCCTTTTGCAGATGTGTTTTGAATATTTTCATTCCCAAAACCCATCATGACCATACTTGCAATAACAGCAAGCACTAATAGTAACATTTTCTTTTTCATTTTTTATTTTCTCCTTTGCGTAAGTTACGCTTTTGTTTTAAACTCTGTTGATTTGAACCGGCAAATTTCGACATATAGTCGTTCCATCTCCTAATTGCCCAGAAAAATTACCGCCCCATGAAAATAATCTTCCTTTATCACACATTGCAAGACTGTGATTACCTGCTGCAGAAACATTGACAAATTGTCCTTCTTTGATTTTTGTTGGAGCGTCTATAAAGTTTGTTATTGTTCCACTTCCAACTTGACCGACTACATTCATCCCCCACGCCCATATGTTTTTTTGCATGTCTATGGCCAAAACATGATTAGAATTAGAAATTTGTGAAAATTTTTGCTCATAAAAAATTCTCGTTGGCATAAAATTATTTGTCACCATTGGATTATCTTGATCTAATCTATTAAATGGCCACCATGCCCATAAATTACCGTTAATGTCTAATGCCCAATTATAACTATCCCCACCACTAATACTAACTAATTCTATATCATTTGTTATCTGCACAGGTTCTCTTGTGATGTGTTGCTCGCCCCAAAGTGTTGTTCTTTGCCACTGCCAAATATTTCCCCCATCATCAATCGCTAAATTAAAAAAACCTGCAACAATACTAACAAATCGCCTGTCATTCGTTACTTGCACAGGAATAAAATTCTTTACCCCTCCTGGAAAAGGAATTCCCCATGCCCAAATATTTCCATCACTATCAATAGCCAGACTGTAACTACTTCCCACATTGATGTAAATAAAGTTTATTTCTTGAGTTATCTGAGTTGGATTTTCCACTCGTTGAGTTGCTCCAGTCTCTAACAGCACATGAAATCCCCATGCCCAAATATTTCCACTCTCATCTAATGCCACACTATAACCTAATCCAGCACCAATTTGAACAAAATGAGTTCCATTAGTTACTTGAACTGGACTTAAACTATCAATTTTGCGTCCCCACGCCCAAACATTTCCATAGGCATCTAATGCCAAACTATGCCTATCTCCGGCACTAATCGCCACAACTTCGCCAAGTTGCCTTGAACGACACCCCATCATCGGCATTGTCGCAACAAACACCAAAATTGTAACCAACAACATTTTGAATAATTTTTTTTTCATAAATATATTTCTCCTTTTTTTCCAAGTTGTTCTTCTGAGCCAACTTTTAGCAATTTTTTTGATTTCTTGTATAATATAATACCCACTATTAACATAGCAAGAAAGATATAGATAAAAATTGATTTTATCATGATAAAAAACCTCCTGTTTTTAATACAATATATCATCATTTTCTAAATTTGTCAACAAAAATTTGAAAAAAAATCTTGTCTATTTTTTGTTCACAATTAGTTTCACTAATATAAGGAACGATTGTCGCAATCACCGTCCCCTAGACCCCCGTCCCCTAGACCCCATAGACCCCTGTTCCATATATTACCTTACTAACCGCTGTTCCTCAATGAATATAAGGATGAGGTGCGGTTAGGAAGGTGAATCTGAGGTCTATGTAGTCGGCGCAGGGGGAGATGAACATTCCGCCGGCGGAGTTGTTTACTGCCATACTGAGCCAGTTCCAGCCTAGGACGATGAGCGGGTTAATTATGTTGTCGAGAATGTAGTGGATGCTGCAAGTGCAGTGGCAATAATGGCAAGGATTGCAGCAGCAGGGCTGACAATAATAGCAATGCGGGGTGCAATCTGAAAGGAATGGTGTTAGGTAGTTTAGACCTGATATGAGATTAAAGTTGCCGAAAATTAAGTCTGAAACGAACATTAGGTCTTTGCAATGTCTTGTTCCTGTCACTACTTCAACTCTCAGTCCTATGTCCGAAAGATTTTGCATAACATGATGAAAAACAGTTTCAAATACCGGAAAATCCAGTTTGTTGTTCTCAACAAAAATTCTTAATATTAAATCGTTTCCATACCAATCTTGTCTGTTTCCGTCACTGCCTCTTGCAAATCCAATTAAGTCGAGGAGATGATTTGCATATTCCGGGTCAAATGTGTGGTTGTTGAATTGGCTGAACATATTCATAAAATTAACACCGACAAATGAATAAGGAAACGCATTGACAAACTCAACAATACCGTCAAATTCACGAGGAGTAAATTCAAATGAGAAAATTTGAGCAAGTTCTGAAACATTAATCGCATAGGAAATTGCCTGTCTGAATTCTTCAATGCGAACAGGGTTGTTGTTCTCCTCTCTTTCAGTGTTGTTAAAATTGAAGAGTAGTGCTAAAGGACTGTTTGACGGGGTTATTGCGAAAATACAGTTTGTCAGGTGGAGGTAATCCTGCGAGAGTGCATTTATTCCGACATGGAACATGCCTGCTTCCATAGCCATACCCATAAGGCTCCTTGGCATAATCTGCAAAACTATTCTTCCGACATACGGTCCTCTGAGCCAATAGTTAGGATTAGATTTTAGCGTAATGCTTTCTCCCGGAACAAGGCTTTCTTTCATAAACGCTCCCGACCCTATAATATTTTCTCTCATGTTCGGATGGTCTCTTAGTTCTTCTATCGGTATCCACTCCAAATGATGTCTCGGCATAATACTTGCTATCGGATGGGCTAATATAGGCAGCAGCGCTGCAATCCAGCATCGTTCGGGACAGGGTATATGCACTGTTTCAATATCCGCAATCATTGTTAGTGTTCGGTGGTCGTCCGATATTATCAAAGTCGATTTGTATTCAGCCTCACCTCTCAGAAACTGCTGACAAAAGAACGGACGCCATGCTTCAACAAACGGAAACCTTTTGTTTGGATAAATCTCACGCATATGCATATAGAATCTTGCGGCTAGTTCAATCGTGAAAACAACATCATAGTATTTTGCATCACAATTACATTACCATTATTAAATGTTCCATAGCATCTTTGAATAGTAACCCTTTGAATTGCTGTTTGAAAGTTTGGATGATTTTCATTAACAAATTTATCAACAAAAGATTGTCTTATTTTATTTCCTGTTTCTTCAGAAAACCTGTTGTTAAATGTCCAATTTTCGTGGATGCGATGAATATTACGAATATCTCTACGCCTTCTTAAAATACGCCTGTTATAAATATCACCAGCATCATAAAAAGAACCATTTCTCAAAACAAAAATCCCCCCAAAATCTGAATCAAAAGTTACGCCTGCAATCGTCACTGGACTAAGAACAGGAAAATTTGGATATCTGAAAAATACAGCATTACTACTATGAACACCATAAAATCTACTAAAAAAAGGTATTCTTCCACCATAACTTTCTTCAATTTGAATTCTCAACTCATCGCTAAATTCTAGGTCATATTGCCTAGAATTGCACCCCACCATCGGCAAAACCGAAACAAAGACCAAAATCGCTATTAATAACATTTTAAAAATTGATTTTTTCATAATAAATTTATCTCCATTTTTATTATATTATATCACCGTATTTTTGTTAGGCATCTAGATTATATCACAATAAATTGTCCCTGTCAATACTTTTCAAAAAAAATCTTGTCTATTTTTTGTTCACAATTAGTTCCACTAATCCAAGGAACGATTGTCGCAATCACCGTCCCCTAGAGTCCCATAGACCCCCTAGACCCCTAGACCACCGTCCCCTAGACCAGTCCCTAAACCACCTAGACCATTCTCTTTCTCAAAAATTAGCCGAAGCATAAACAGATGCCTCGGCTAATTTTTATTTTATGAGTTGGTAGGATGGATATTGTGAATTATTAATTACAGCAGTCGCTTGGGTCGAATTCGTAGTCGGCGACGGCTTTGATATAGATATTGAAAACGGTTTCAAGAAGGTTTTCGTCAAAGACAGGCTGGAAAATTTTTGCCTCATTTTCTTCGTCAAAAAAATATTCCATGATTGCTGCTTCGTCTTCACCGATACCTTCTTCTTTGATGACAGGCTGCAACAGCGCATAAAACTTTTCTTGGTATTCAACCGCTGCAATTTGCAAAAATTCAATTGGTTTGTTATTGTCGTCATAGAGGGTGATGACGGATTCTTCATCAAAAAGTTCGACCGCTCCGTCGAAGTTTTCGTTTGTCTTAGGTTGAGTGACCTTTTTTGTTTCTTTTTTTGGTGATTTGTTTGGCATTTTGGTTTGTTCTCCTTTTAGTTTGGTTTTATTTTATGGTGCAGGCGGTCAGTGACCGCTCTTATTGTTTGTTCGTTTTTGAGAATTGTCGAAGTTATATTCGTTTAACATTGTGCGGGCGGCAGGTTGCCGCCCCTACAGATTGTTTTGTCGTGCCATAATCGAGTAGAAATTTAGTAGAAATTTAACGGTGTTTTTGTCGCATGATTTTGAGGGAAAATATTTATTGTAAGGGCGATTTATTAATCGCCAGCACAATGTTGTTCAATTGTCACGCATATCTCATCAAAAGAAAATGAAGTTTTTGTTGGTTCGTTTTTTAGATGACTGCGTCGTGATTATCGTGTTCACATTGTGCGGGCGGCAGGTTGCCGCCCCTACCTTTTGTTTCAAAAACACCCGAACTCTAGTCTTCTTTATATTCAATTTAGATATGTCTTTCATCCAACAAGCCCCCCTACATTTTTTGCGTCCAACATATCCGATTTCAACATGCTTTTTGCTAACTTCATTAGGTGTGCCCTTCACGAATGTCTTCCCTACAGTATTTGTTTTGTCGATTTCAAAAATGTGATTTATTTCTTTATTTGTTCAGCGGTCAGTGACCGCCAAAACAGATTGCTGCTTTTAGTTATTAGGAATGCCTGTTGCTACACCTCATACAAATTATTCTCCGCTAATTCCTATTTCCCAGATATTCTTCTAAAATTAATTGGGCGCTTAGTATGTCTGTCAGGGTTTTGTCTTTTCTTTTGTTTTTTTTGAGGTTGATGTCATGGAGCTTTTCTTTTGCGGATATTGATGAGAGGCGTTCATCTTGATAATCTATTTCTTTTTGTGTCACCTTTTGCAAAACTGCTCCGAATGCTTTTGTTTTTTTTGCACGCTTTCCTTGTGTTCCATTCATATTCAAAGGCAGACCGATGACTACTTTTTCGATTTCATTATCGATTATTATCTTTGCAATGGTGTCGACATTTTCTTTCATCGTTTTTGATTGGATTGCTCTAAACGGCACAGCGATGTTTAACTCACCTATGCTAAGACCAATTCGCATATCACCATAATCAATTCCGAGAAGTTTCATTTGATGAAAATAGTTTAGAGGGTTTTTTCTGATTTGTCAACTATTTTCAATAGTTTTGTGAGAGATTGCTATTATATGAAATTCTCCATCAAAAGCATCTTCGATGCTTTTGATGGGTTCTGCTAAAACCGACAATCTCCGTCAAGAGTATCGAAGACATATTTGCAAATGACAAAAGGACTATTGTTTGATAGTCCTTTTGTTTGTTTTACTGTGATGAATTTGATTTTAAGACTAAACTTAGTCTAAACATGTTTTTCAAATTTCTGTGTCCAGCAAGTTTTCATCATCGATGAAGAGATCTTCTGTTGTTTCTGATTCTGATTCAGTCCAGCATCCTCCGCATCCGCATTTTGGCATCATGTCTTCGGCTGCTTCGGTTCTGAAGCGGAAGTTGTTTGCTTTTTCTCTTATTTTGCTGCTGAGAATGTCTTGAGTGTCACGGACAAATCTTCTTGCCATAAAGTTATTGTTAACAAGTAGTGCGCCTGCTATAAGCCCAAAAGTTGCTCCAACAAAAAATAGTCCTGTTTTCATATGTAGTTATTTTCCTCCTGAAAGCATGTTGTGCTTTCAAGTTTATTATGGGATAAGTATGCTTAATTTATACATTTTAGACATATAATACTAACATGAAAAAACGAATAATTTTATTGGGCGGCGGAACGGCAGGGCATGTTATGCCTAATATTGCGCTTTTGCCATATTTGAATGAATTTGAAATTCATTATGTTGGTGAGATGAATTCTGTTGAAGAGCGTATTGTTTCAACATATGAACATGTTTATTTTCATCAGTTGCAGAGTGTGAAATTTGACCGCTCTAATATTTTTAAGGCATTACTTATTCCTTTTCGTTTATCAAAGGCAAAGAAAAAAGCAAAAGAATTGCTTAAAAGCATTGACCCGTCACTTATTTTTTCAAAGGGCGGCTATGCTTCACTTCCAATCGCACTTGCTTCAAAATCCCAAAAAACAAAAAAAATACCGCTTATTGTTCATGAGAGTGACATGAGTTTAGGCTTAGCAAACAAGTTGTCCATTAAACATGCTGATTACCTGTTGTCTTCATTTCCTGACATTCACGAAAACGCAAAGCATGTCGGCTCGCCCTTAAGACAACAAATTTATGACGGGCAAAAAAGTGCTGCGGAGTTTGAAAGCGGATTAAAAGGGCGGAAAAATTTATTGGTGTTTGGCGGTTCATCGGGGGCGCTTGCGATTAACAAAGCAATATATGAAGCAGTTCCCTCACTAACAAAGTATTATGATATCGTCCATATTGCAGGAAAAAACTGCAAAACCGAGTTCAAGCATTCAAGATATTTCAGATTGACTTACACAGATAAAATTCAAGATTATTATGCATGGGCAGATTTAGTGGTGTCGAGAGGCGGAGCAAACGCTTTGTTTGAACTCATCTCACTCAAAAAACCAACGCTTGTTATTCCGCTTCCTAAAGGCGTTTCACGAGGCGATCAAGTTCAAAATGCAAATTTTTTCAAAAATAGGGATTGTGTCAGAGTGATTGAACAAGATAAAATGACCTCTGACACTTTACTTTGTGAAATTTTGGAATTGGATAAAAACAGAAATGAATTGATAAGCGGAATGAAAAATATTAATGGGATTGACGGAACAAAAGAAATTGCAAAGATAATTAAATCGTTGTAAAAAAGCCGCCTTTGGCGGTTCCTCGCTTGAGGTTCGGATTCTTTGGTCATTTCATCAATAGTTATTCTTATAGGTATTTTTCCTTATAAAAAAGCCCTCTTGCTCGACTATTTCAAGCAAGAGGGTAAAAAAATTATGATAAAACTTTTTGTTACAATCATCAGCACAATAAGCACAGATAAGATGTTTGGCAATTCAGGCTCAGTTCCTCACTTTGTAATTTTTGCATATTTTTTCTCCTATATATATCTTTTAAAAATTTTTCATAACTATTTCCTTACTTCTTCGTATCAAGTTTATTATTTTAATATATCATAAGCAGTCATTTTTGTCAATAATTTTTTGCAAATATTTTATAATCTTATCAAAGAATTGTTTGATTGATTGAACATAACAAACACAAAAACCACAACTTTTTGTTATTAGAATATCATAAAATAGAACGAGAGAGCACAAATATTTAAAGCAGAGATATTGAATGGGAATTCTCGTCAGACGATATGTTGCTGATTTGTAAAAAGTGTCAACCGAAGTTAACACTTTTGCATTAATGTTTTTATGTCTTAGTATCTGTTTTCACTGGCATATCATGATATTTTGAGTGTAATTGATTTGTTGAGTCTATTAAAATTCTTATATATGAATCAATCAAATCCTCAAAAAAATCAGATTGAAAAGCATAATGAGCATACATTATCTTTACTTCAGATTCAATTTCTATAATTTCAATATCAACATATCCCTCTGCATTAAAAATAATTCTACCAATACAGTTTTTAGTTTCGTGGTCAACATAAACATTATATTCATTACTGAAAATTTTTTCCGTTTTAATACCTTTACTTTCAAACAATTGCTTGTTATTATTAGCCCATTCTATTAATTTTTTTAACACTTTATCTCCTTATTTCCTACCAACTAAAGATATATTATATGCTCTCGGCATACCTGTTGGAGGTATTTGTCCTTTTTTTATCATAAATCTTGCATCAAATGAATTAGGTCCAATAATTTTTGCCCATCCAGCCTGAGTGTTTCTTAATGATGAAGTTACAACATCAAACTCAACATAAAAACTACCTGGCTTCGCTTGTTTTGCATATGCTGATATGTTTGCAGGTCTAGCAACAAATGTTACTCCACCAGCCCCCTCTTGCACAAAACCTGATGACTGCATATTATTAAACTCAGTTTCTGACATCCATCTACCTACTCTTTCGAGAGATTCTTTCGGCTGAACCGCCGCATTTTGCGTCTTTGATGTGCTTACAAATTTAATGCTTGGCGGGGTGTTTGCTGCATTTGCTGCGGCAACCTGTGCTTTTAGGACTTTGTAGCCGAAGATTCCGACAAAAATTATCGCCATTGCTCCGCCTGTCAACGCTCCATGAACTGCATCGTCCATCACTTCTCCGAAACTTTCCGCCCCACCAAGAACGCTCATCAACGCACTAAAAACAAACCCTGTTATCGCCCCTTTCATCGCAATCTTCATCATCGGGGCTATTAACTTCCCTCTGCTTGCAACCGCCGCAACAATAAACACCACTACCGCAACCGCTATTATCCCCACCCTTATCCATGGACTTGCTCTCCCCAACCACAACAAAAATCTTTGCCATCTTGTCAACTCTCGGTCATAATCTGTGTCCCATGATAACTCAACTGAGGTGAAAATAGTATAGAGGGCTGCCAATAGCACTACTGCATTCGTTGTCGAAATTCCATATCTATTCAATCCATGCACTTCACCTGCATTAGCAAGCAAATTCTCGGGGGCGTCTGCTGACACATATCCGCAGATTGCAGGGTCATAGTATCTTCCATCTATGTAATACCAGTTTGTTTCATTGTCAAAATAATGCGACTTCCAACGAAATGGGTTTTGTCTTGAGATGTGGCTTTCATTCATTTGAACGAGTGTTGCCTCACTCCCATCAGGATTACGAATAGTCGTTCTTCCAAATGCTGTGTAGAAATACCGACAAACTACTTCTTTGTCTACATTCACTATTCCTGTGATATTTCCAAGCACATCTTTTAAATAAGTAAAATTCTCCCAACCACTCTTTCCAACTCTTCGTCTTATTCCAACCAATCCAGTCGCATCATAGATATATCTAAATCGAAGTTCAGCACCTCTGTTCTCTCCAAGTATCTTCGAGCCATCAAGGAAATAGTCTGACGCAACTCCACCAATAACCTTCCTGAACCTTGCTCCTTGATAGTTGTAGGAATAGGTGTTATTCCCATGAGTTCTGAGCAAATTTCCTCGCTCCCATGTCAAGTTCGTTATGCCAATTCGTGTTGGGTTTCCGTAGTTGTCATATAACCTGCTGTCATTTGTCAATCTCCCTTGTGAATCATAAGCGAAATCCCATATTATACCATAATTTGAATTATCTCTTATCCTACGAACTCTATTACCCTCAATATACTCATATCTTTGATTAATGTCAAGCGTTCCGTTAGGGGTTTGCAAAGTTTCTGTTAAAACCCTGTCTTGAGAATCATAGGTAAAGTTTCGGGTGTGAGTAGTATTAAACGGATTTGGTCTAGGGGACGGTGGTCTAGGTGGTCTAGGTGGTCTAGGTGGTCTAGGGGACGGTGCTATCGACAACCTACTTTGCAATTCCATATTATCATTATACTTCATATTTATAACTCTGTCAATCAAAATACTCTATCTGAATATATCCAATCATCAAGTTGTCTCAAACACCGTCCCTTAGACCCCTTAGACCCCTAGACCACCGATACTGTCGCCGTGGAATCTTACCGAAGGAGTCATAGTCATATTCAGTGACCAATATTTCTTCAAGGTCGTTCGTGCCGGTCTGTCTTAGTCGATATATTTTGATGACATTTCCTTGAGCATCACGCAAATACTTGTAGTTAATACTATCTATAATGTGTTGCATGAATGTGAGTTGCTCTCCCCATAGTGTCCTTAGTTTTTGCTTGTAACATTTTGTCTTTCTTTGCGAATATATGATTTTTCACTATCTAATCATATATAATTTAATGGCTATGGAAAAGACAAAGAAAAGAATTCGATTTACTAAAGGGCAAATGAGGGCACTCATTGCTCTGCATTTGGTTGTTGCCGTTATGCTTGTTGGAATAATTTTGATTCCGGGAGTCACTGATACTCCAATAATCGGACCACCTCCTCCACCTCCTCACAATCGTTTCAGGGCGGCTAATACTCTCACTCTTAATGACCATATTTCATGGGAGATAAATTTAGGAGGCAGCGGAGAAGAGACCGTTCATTCTTTTTTTCAAACAGCGAATGGCGATTTGTTTGTTGTCGGAACAACAAATTCGACTGATTATGATTTTGAGGGAAATGAGTTTGTGTCCGCTGATTCTCCCGTTTCAACTTTTGTTGTTCGTTTGAGCAGAAACGGACAACCTTTAAATTATGCTTTTGTTGAGGGTGAAGTTGTTGAAACTCTTAAACCCGGCGACAACTCGTTGATGCTTTTTCAAAGACGGCATTTGAGCAATGAGACGCATATTCACACATTATCTCTAGTTAATCTTAGTGAAACCAGTGAAGCAAGAGTTTTAAATATTGCCCCTTTGACAAATGCTGCAATTATCAGAGTTGACTATATTGATGATACTCCGCCCGGAGTTCCTCATCAATTTAGATTATTTTTCAGAATACAAGACACTCTCGGAAGAGTTTCTTTTTCGGCAATTCACTTCAATAGTGACTTAACTCAGCGAATTGGAGGAATTGTTGAAATGCCCCATGCAATGAGCCAAACTATGGTTGACATAATGTGTTTTGGGCATTTTGGTTTTTTTGTTTTGACAAATGTTTCCGATGATATGAGAAGAAATGCTGTCGGGCATTTTTGGACGAATTTAGACGGAAGAGTCACAAGAAATCTTGAATTGGGCGGCGCTATTCAAAACAGGCGTTATCAAGCAAGAGGCATGACTATTTCACGACATAACAATCGTTTTGCTATCCTTGGAACGCTTGACACCGCTCCGTCTCAAACCCATATTTTTGAATTTAATTTTGATCTTGTTCACCAAGTGACACACGCTGAGAGTATGGCAGGGCTTGCAAATGCAGTGTTTCCAACTCACAATGGTTATGTTGTCACGACTGAGACTGCAACCTCTTTTTCAACTTACTTTTTGGACTATCGTTTTGGCGACAAGCGGGCGCTTGGGGTGCTTGACAGCGTTTCAAATATTTCTAATATAATGACGCTTAGGGGCGGAAATGATTTGTTAATTTCAGGAGAGCAAAACAACCGCCCCTCGCTCAGTATTGCAAGAGGCGGAAATTTCGGAAATTTTTCATCGATTTCAATTGGCTCATCAAGTGAGAGAATAGTTCATGTCAGAAGCGACGGACTAAATCAAAACTATATTTTTGTTGCGGCAACATCAAGAGGCGTAAGTCAAGATGTTGGTGCTAATTTTGGACTTAGTGATGTTTGGTTGGTGAGAGTAAGGGTTTAAATAAGTGAAAAGTAAAAGATGAAAAGTGAAAGGTGCTGTTAGAATTATTTGTTTATAGTTCTAGAAATATTTTGACCTTACTTTTCATCTTTCACTTTTTACTCTCTTACTTTATATTAAGGATATTTTTAAGTAGTTTTGAAGGGGGCATGCCCTCCGGCAATTGCAAAGGATAGCACCATGCGAATGGAACACATTCCATGGGGCAATTTTCATTTCGTTTTGAAAATCTTGAGAAAGAGTTGTTTCCGCTTTGAGTGCGTGAGCAAGGCTCGTTTTCTCTTTGTGAAGTTGCTGGATTATCGTTGTTCATTTTTAATAATTAATTGCAGAAAATTTGTTTTTGTTTTTTCCTAGGATATATTTTAATTTTGAAATGTCATCTTTTGAAACTTTTAAAGGGGTTGTCGTTCCGGCAATTGTTGAGAAAGTTTCTTTGTTTGATGTTAGAATGACTATTCCCTTTTCTTCATCAATGATATAGTCATGAACATGATACCATTCAAGATAGCCTGAAGAGGTGTAGATACCTTTGTCAACGACAGCGGATTTGTAATAGATGAGAACTACCAGCAAAAACGCAACCGAAAGGAGTGCAAAAATTAATGCACCTAGAGAAATATTAACAACAGTGCGTGATGCCGCAAAAATTCGTGTTAATATTGAAACTTCTGAGCCTGTCGCAAATAGCATTTGAATGAACACATATATTGTCATTCCTGCGATAACTCCGAGAAAAATAAAAAAATGCACTTTTCGATTCTTCAGTTTCACAAGTGTTATTGAGCGATTTAATTTGCGCTGCCTTTTAATCAATCGATAAGCAAACATAGAACAACTCATCATCACAATTGCACAAATCGGAATGATAATAAGCGGTAATAAAAAAGTAGGCATGATGGTCAGCACCATAATCTATATGTTTAGTATACACCTATATTAATAGTTTGTCAACAAATTTAACAAGAAAACTCGTCAAATACAAAACATTTAACGAGTTTTTTGAATTTTTTTACAGAAACAACACTCTGTCACTAAAAAACCTTTCATTAACAAAAAAATCACTTTTTATTTTGATATTACCATTTCCAGACTTCAAACACGATCTAAAAAAACCTCACCCCCGCCGCCCGCTGAGATGTGCCAAAACATTCATTCTGTCTAAATTTTTATTTGAGTTGGACTATATCTATTGCTAAACTGTGTCTGCGACCCAGAGGCAAACCTGATGGTGAAGCAACTAATACGCTAATAATTTTGTAATTATTCATCACCCCTAGAGCATTTATTTGCACAGGACTATCTCTGTCCGCTACTGTTCCATCGCCTAATTGTCCTCCAATGTTGTTTCCACACGCCCATAGATTGCCAAACTCATTATCGCAAGATTATGTTGATTACTTGTCGATACACTTTACTATTCTAGCATTATTCATCTTGCCTAATGTGTCACTTATCTTATTCAATATAATTTATTCTGGCATTTGAACCTGCTATCCAGTTTTCTCCCAGTCGGGCAGCGGCACTTAAAGTGCTATCTACACCATAGACATTTATTGTCTGAGATGATGTCCAACCACCAAAAGCCCAAGGGAAAATGCTTGTCACATTTCTCGGAATATTGATGCTCATTAATAGTCTAACGTTCCAAAAAGCAAAATTTCCAATTGAAACAAGTTCAAGAGCATTTTCTAGATTTATGCTTGTGAGATTGTGATTATTCGCAAACGCATTGTTTCCTATTGTTTGAAGAAGACTTCCATCTTCAATAAACACCATTGCAAGATTTACATTATCAGAAAAAGCGTTTAGATGAATATGAATAATACTACTTGGGATTATAATACTGACAAGTCCCATACCACTGAAAGCATTAGTTCCGATTATTTGAGCACATGATGGAATATTGCTTATTCTAGTTCCTGCAACAACCATATTGTCAAAATTCCTAATAAGAGTGTTTCCAATAGCACGATATGCCGTGTTTTCGCTAGATACTGTAATGTAGGCGAGGAATTGACTAAAAGAAAATGCTCCTTGATAAATACTTGTCACACTAGACGGAATATGAATAGTTGTTAAATTTTGCATAAAACTAAACGCATTCCGCCCAATAGAGTTTACACTATCTGGAATTATAATATTATTCAACCCACTACCATTGAATGCCCCATTGCCAATAGAAATAATATTTTTAGGAATTTCTATAGCCTCCAATGCTTCTGTAAAAGCAAAGGCCTCGTTTCCTATTGATGTGATATACTTTCCTCCTGCCTCAAAACTAACACCTGTTAAACGACGAGCACCGCGAAATAATGAATTTGGAATACTTCTTAATCCAATCGGAAATGCAACGCTTGTTATACCACTGTTTTCAAATGCAGAAGTTCCGATAGTAATCAAGCGACTTCCTCCTTCAAATCTAACACTGGTAAGGTTTGATGTTCCTGTAAAAGAACTACCCCTAAAAGCGTTTGCACCAATATGTTCTATGTTTCTGCCTATTGTTATATCTCTCACAGTTTGGTTATCAAAAAATACATCGTCTTCAATGTGAGTTATTGGCACTCCATTGTAATAAGCAGGTATATTGACCACTTGGCTGTTACCCATAAATGTTCTCACATGATATGAATTAGTTTCATTATCAAGTCTCAAAATCATTCCACTTATATTCACATGGTTAACTAGAGGACGACGCTCATAGTGCAAACATCCATTCCTTAAGCAAAATCTTGTTTCATAGCCTGAGAACGTTGTGCTTGGAGCAGTTGTTACTTGCCAACTGCCAAAAGAATGCCCTAAAGCATTTTGAACACGGTGCTCAACATAACTACAAGTTAAACAATGCCTATGTTGATACCCATCTAGTGTGCACGAAGATTCTCTTCTTGACCATGATGACCATCTATGTCCAAAATGACAAGAGTCAACCACTAGTCGTAATTGCTGAAGTTTTTGAAGAGTGCTAGCACAATAACTAGTTATAAATCTGTCTGATATTGTAAAAATTCTATTTCCTATTCTTGCTCCACGCCTTATAAATGAAAAATAATCATAGTTAAATTCATACCAGTTTTGATAGACATTATTATGCGAAATATTAGTAAGCACTCCTTTGAGCACAAGAACGCTGTTACCTGCTGAGTTTAAATCATATTCAAAAACTGCCAAACCCTGACTATACAATGACAGAGGATATCTATGATTTCCTTGCATTATAACAGGGAATGAAAACATATTTCTTTCAGTATCATTTAGAATTGTATGAGGATTTGTCAATGCCTCAGAAAAAACATTATATCTGCCAATTGATATTGAGCAAATGCCACTTAACACTCCACCAATATTTTCAAACAGCGCAACTTGCATTCCTTGAAACCCGATAGACCCATTTCCATTGATTGTGTTTCTTCTTAATCCCAAAGCAAGATTATCCGAAAGAAATTGCAAATGATAATTTGTTTCACAATCTAGCATTCCTTGAATTATTACTGGATTTGTTCTATTGGACAAATCAATTCTTAAACCGGTGACATAAGTTCTAATAACTCCCACATTACCTTTTAATTTTACTTCATGAATTCTTTGACCAAAAGCAATATTTGAAAGATGACCAATCATTCTAAGATTATTATCGAAAATAAAAATATTAGCACTCCATACTTTGTTCCCACTTGTGCTCATAAAAGATTGACTCACAACCCTAAGATCATTTCGATATTCACTTACCCAAAATCTATCAAGAACATGACCAGATATTGCTTGATATACTGAAAGTCTCAAAGAGTTCAGGTTGATTTGGATTATGTGAGTATATGCAATCCAGTTTCTAGGATCATTAGAATCTCTTTCATTTACTCCAACAAAGAAATGCACATTGTTGTATGAAAAATATTTAACTGAGTATTGAGCTCTTAAGCCCAAATGAGAAGCAATTGTTAAAGTTCGATTATTTAAACTGAGTGAAGCCAATATTAAGTGAGAAGAAAAATCTCCAGTTTCGTGCAAATGGATATATCTGGCATTAATTTCCTCACCGTTAACTTTTGGAAAAAGCGATTCTTCACATAAATGGTCAATCATATAATTTGTTGCAACAACTAAATTATTATCAATCAAGCGACTTGCAATGAAATTACCGGAGATTGAAAACTTTTCAAGCCTTTCCACATTTTCTCTGTCTATTATATTAAAAAGAATAATGTGTGTATATTTTCTAAAGCCATACCAAGGAATACGAGGCGAGCCAATTGCTGTATCGTGATAGACAAACTGTGAAAACTCTCCCCCAATAACAACTAATAAATCGCCAAGAATAAACATTTCATCTGGAAAAAAATTTTCAAACTCTTCTCTAAAACTAACTCTCATTTGACCTATAACACTCACAATAGTCAACCCACCACGAGACAAAGTAAAAATGTGGTTTTCGTCCACTTGAATAATGTCTCCTTCGGCGACGCCGTCTATTTGATTGTTTGTTTGAGTATAATCTTGTTCATTCTCGGGGTTTGGCGTTGGAGTGCTTGCATCGGATCTAATAAGTTGAATAAAATCATTTCGCGAAAGTAAGTGTGTGTTTTGAACTCCAAGGACAGTTCCTGGTCTAAAAAGAATACTGTCATTTCCATTAGTGCCTCCGATAAACCATCCTAATGAAAATCCAAGCGTTAAAACAACAGCCAGCACACATACAGTGGCAATAGTTGTAATTTTTTCCAATCTAAACCTAGACAGCCATTTTTTCGCTGTCTTATTTTTTTGCACCCGTTGAACAACTTGCACACAATTAATTAGATTCGCCTCAGCTTTGATTCGGTTTTTCAACTTATCATCTGCTTTGACTTTTTCAATTGTTTCTCTAAACTTGTTCATGATTATTTACTACTTGATTATACTTTACATAGGATAATAATATATTCTACAATTTTACTACCATAACTGCATATTTCACACTTTAAAAAATTTCAATACTTTTGACATTAATTTAGAGTATTTGGAGCACTAACAAGCAAGCCTGTTAGTGCTCTCAATTGCTACTCCCGTATTCATGGCTTGATTTCATTTGAAACTATATAGAATTTTGTTTAAGT
>Ga0131853_10001866_pt1 | contig 37559 bp, 23 predicted proteins | sample TergutLab28metaG_FD_92764 | JGI IMG/M metagenome (GOLD analysis project Ga0131853, IMG submission 92764) | Labiotermes labralis P1 segment gut microbial communities from Petit-Saut dam, French Guiana - Lab288 P1 (version 2) (version 2) | ecosystem: Host-associated > Arthropoda: Insects >... | reverse complement strand
GACCCCTTTTTTAGGGGTGGTGGTGGGGCCCCGGGGCGGTTATGAAGGGGTTGGAAAAGTTGGCCCCCCCCCCCCCCGACGGGATTTGATCACCGGACCGTCCAGCCCGTAGCAAGTCGCTATACCGACTGCGCTATCCCGGCCCACGGTATGTATCAATACCTATCATAAACCAGTTCTGAGACATACATTTGTAATTTTTGAAACCTATAATCCGTACACTCCACATTTACGTCAGCATGGATGTTAGGATCCGTGGTAATTTTTTGAAGACAAAAAGGGTCCGAGAATAAAAATTTTGGAAAACACTGCACTAAACAGCCAACGAAGATTCAGATCTCACGAAGTATAAGGGTATTTTGAATTATTTAGGAGTTCCTAAATTAAACTTATCAGGGAAAAAATCTGTCCGAATATCGGAAAAAATTACTGCTGGAGTTTCCGATGTACAAAATTTCAGCCGTCACTTAAAGAAAACTGCACGGTGCATTGGGGAACATGAGCTTAGGACAGTAATTGGTGTAACATGAGTTTAGGAAACAGCAATTGGTGTAACATGAGCTTAGGAAGCAGTAATTGGTGTAACATGAGCTTAGGAAACAGCAATTGGTGTAACATGGGCTTAGGAAACAGTAATTGGAGTAACATGAGCTTAGGAAATAGCAATTGGTGTAACATGAACTTAGGAAACAGTAACTGGTGTAACATGAGCTTAGGAAACAACAATTGCTGTAACATGAGCTTAGGAAACATCAATTGGTCTAACATGAGCTTAGGAAAGAGTAATTGGTGTGATATGAGCTTAGGAAACAGTAATTGGTGAAACATGAGCTTAGGAAACAGCAATTGGCGTAACATGAGCTTAGGAAACAGCCATTGGTGCAACACGAGCTCAGGAAACAGCAACTGGTGTAACATGAGCTTATGAAACAGTAATTGGTGTAACATGAGCTCAGGAAACAGTAATTGGTTTAACATAAGCTTAGGAAACAGCAATTCCTGTAACACGAGCTTAGGAAACAGTAATTGGTGTAAAATGAGCTTAGGAAACATATCGGTCATGAAACAGTAACTATTGTAACATTAGCTTAGGAAACAGCAATTGGTGTAACATGAGCTTAGGAAACAGTGATTGATGTAACATGAGCTTAGGAACCAGTATTTGGTGTAACATGAGCTTAGGAAACAGCAATTTGTGTAAAACGAGCTTAGAAAACAGCAATTGGTGTAACATGAGCTTAGGAAACAGTAATTGGTGTAATATGAGCTTAGGAAACATTAATTGGTGTAACATGAGCTTAGGAAACAGTAATTGGTGTAATATGAGCTTAGGAAACAGTAATTGGTGTAACATGAGCTTAGGAAACAGTAATTGGTGTAACATGAGCTTAGGAAAAACTAATTGGTTTAAATGAGCTTAGGAAACAGCAATTGGTGTAACATGAGCTTAGGAAACAGTAATTGGTGTAATATGAGCTTAGGAAACAGTAATTGGTGTAATATGAGCTTAGGAAACAGTAATTGGTGTAACATGAGCTTAGGAAACAGTAATTGGTGTAACATGAGCTTAGGAAACAGTAATTGGTGTAACGCGAGCTTAGAAAACAACTGGTGTAACATGAGCTTAGGAAACAGTAACTGGTGTAATATGAGCTTAGGAAACAGTAATTGGTGTAACATGAGCTTAGGAAAGAATAATTGGTGTAATATGAGCTTAGGAAATAGTAATTGGTGTAACATGTGCTTAGGAAACAGTAATTGGTGTAACATGAGCTTAGGAAACAGTAATTGGTGTAACGCGAGCTTAGAAAACAACTGGTGTAACATGAGCTTAGGAAACAGTAATTGGTGTAACACGAGCTTAGGAAACAGCAATTGGTGTAACATGAGCTTAGGAAACAGTAATTGGTGTAGTATGAGCTTAGGAAACAGTAATTGGTGTAATATGAGCTTAGGAAACAGTAATTGGTGTAACATGAGCTTAGGAAACAGCAATTGGTTTAACACGAGCTTAGAAATCAGCAACTGGTGTATCATGAGCTTAGGAAACAGTAATTGGTGTAACATGAGCTTAGGAAACAGTAATTGGTGTAACATGAGCTTAGGAAACAGTAATTGTTGTAACATGAGCTTAGGAAACAGTAATTGGTGTAACATGAGCTTAGGAAACAGAAATTGGTGTAACACGAGCTTAGAAAAAAACAGTTGGTGTAACACGAGCTTAGGAAACAGTAACTGGTGTAACATGAGCTTAGGAATCATATCGGTCATGAAACAGTAATTGGTGTAACCCACACAGTTAAGCAAAATAAGATACCCACCTTACTGGACAGCTGTGTTACTAACACACGTTCTGTCCAAATGCTGTGTTACTAACACACCTTGTCAAAATGCTGTGCCCACAAAAAATTCCTTGTCCTTACATTTTCGCAAAAACATACCATGCTTAAATGTCGGACTGTTGAGAATCGGTCGATTTTTTTGTATTCCATAAAACTGTGTGTCGGTGGTGGATCACACAATATGCTGTTTCATGCGCGATATGCTGTCGGTGTTTTAGTTACTATGCCCACATAAAATGACAGTCTCCTCATCACGAAACATATGCACATTTGAAACCCGAAGAAGCACACAGTATGTTCCCACGAAACACTAATAAGCACCCATCAGGTCCACACGGTGTTAAAATTCAGAATACCGTGAAGAGAATCTTCACGGTATTCTGAACTTTACACTATTTACACTACAGTGAAGACAATCTTCACTGTAGTGTAAACCTCAAATCTTATAAACATTGACGAAATTTTGTACAAACAGAACAGAAAAAACTTTATGCCTTAGAAGTGTGAAGAAAAAACTGGTGTCAGTGCTCTCCGATACGCAAAACAGTATTTCTGACAAAGCAATGCTCCGCATCCGAAAGTTCATTGTTAATATAACAATCATCTTTCGGATATCGGGTTCCCAGTCTTCGTCCGCCTGTCCTTCTGATAATGGCAGTATTAAGATGAAGACGAGTATGGAGCACTGGTGGGATGATACTGACGGGGGAAAAACGATGTAGTCGAATAACAACCCGTCCCGGTGCCACTCAGTCCACCGGCAATTTAACAACTACCGATCTTGGACTGAATGACAGCCTCTGCTTTTAAAATGTGTGAAATTAATCCAAATTGTATCTACAAATTCATTTCCTGTATCACAGTAAACATATCGCGTCTCCATCGTAAACAATATTAAGTAATCACATAAACACATAAATATATTACGCAGGAAAATGCAGGGATTTTGGATGCACTTAAAACGATTAATACGGTGTCAGGGGGAACTGAGAGGGCGTGGCTTTGATCACGTCGTGCACGAGTACTACGTACAGTACCTTACACTGCGTACAGTACCTTACACCGCGTACAGTACCTTACACTGCGTACAGTACCTTACACCGCGTACAGTACCTTACACCGCGTACAGTACCTTACACCGCGTACAGTACCTTACACTGCGTACAGTACCTTACACTCTGGCTTCTACGGACCGAACTGTTGAAGTCACGAAACTCAGAGCAACACAGCATTCTGTACCTTGACCCACAGATATCAATGCAAATAACAAATAAGGTTTTCTTAATTAGAGTGAAGTTGAAAATTGTACGCAAGTGTTCATCGCGGTTTCATTATGTTTACTACAGAATTAGTTCAAACCGTTAGCGCAATCTAAACTAAGGGTTGCAAAATTAAAACCCTATTCGCTTCGCCATACCTTTCCGTCTCTCTGTCTGTCCTTGCAGGTGAAACAAATCGAAAACAGGATTCTCATAATTTTGTATATTGGAGAAATGTAACAAAGTTTGTCAGTACATTAAAGTTTTAGTTAAACTGGACAAAAATATCGGAAATGCGAGACGTACTGTACATGCGTGTCCGTGCATACCGCGAGCGTATCTCGCAAAACATACATTGCAGCTAAAAATGTTTCTTAATAAACTCTACAAAAATGATACACAATATGTCGGATAAACTCCATCTAAATGCTGGACGTCCGGAGAATCGTGGCTCGATTCCCAGAAGCAGAGACCAGAAGAGCTGTGGAGCCAACCAAGCCTCCTATTCGACGCAAACCGGCGACTATTTCCCGAGGTCCAAAAAGGATAGGGCGTGACCCCGACCACTCATCCCATCTAGTACAGCTGTACTTGCACTCCACCATACACCTTCATGACGTCGCGAGGGGTAACTTTATTTTTACGCTTCTTCCACATTCTTAAGGGGTAACAGATAATCAAAACTCTGTGAAGGACTTCGAATTGTCAGTTTATACGTACATTTCCTAATTTCTTTATAATGCATGGAAGTGTATTAGATTATTTCGGGATATTTTATCGGTTTTGTAACACAACAGTTTCGGAAATGCAAAGAACACATGAACCAGTGTGTCATGCGTTATCACATAGACGATCTACCAGACAACACACTTATAATCCTAGTACTAAAACGTATCTCACTTTCGTTATACATGGTTACAGTGGGTACAGCTTTAGTGCTGTAACTCTTTAAAGCACTAAACGTACACGTAGAAATGTGACCTACTTGAAGTTTAAGCAAGACAGACAATGTACGTATAACGTAACACTGAGGCGCGTTCGTGTAAATCATTCTTGCAGTGTAAAAGCAATAAGTATTACATATTCTAAGTGTTCGTTTGTAGAGTTACGTATCCATCATGCAATGCGCATGTGCCATATTGTCATCTGTTGCCCCGGCTCTACAATATATTTCCACCTAATCTCATAGACCGCACGATTTTCGAAGAAACGTTATTAAATATAAAATGTGTATTATGAAGTACATGCTGTGCCTTTTGTACTGTTTATTATTCATACCAACAAAGGTACAAACATATTTTTTTTAATATTTTATAAGTATTCCTACATGTTTCAGTGCTTCTGCACCATCCTCAGGGTGTCTTAACTTTGTGCTTGCTAGTTACATACAAAATACACCAACACAGGACTTCCACACTGTATATGCAGCCACCTAACAATTTCCACATTTTATTAACATTTATAGATTTTATCGTACACCAATCCACTGCTTTTACAGAATTTTTATTTTAATAATTTGTATCTTTAGCAAGCACAAAGTTAAGACTCCCTGAGGATGTACAGAAGCACTGAAACATGTAGGGTACTTATAAAATATTTTAATATATATGTTTGTGCATTTGTTCGTATGAATAATAAACAAACAAAATGTGTACATTTATTTTCTCTACAAGTTTATTTCTGAGAAATCTCTTGTTATTAGAAGATATTGGCGAGATATGATGATCATAAATGTGTATTGGTCTTCATGTAAAATATCCGTCTTTGTCAGATTTTAGCGAAACTTGAATTTTCTTGACAGATTTTCGAAACATACTCAGGTGTAAAATTCAGGAAATCCGTCCAGTGGGAATCGTGTTGTTCCCTGCTGGCGGATATACAGACATGACGAAGCTAATAGTTGCTAACGCGCCTAAAAACCGTGCATTTTGCCCACTTAGTCCACTTGGGCGTCTTCTGTGCTTCTCGGAACATACAGCATGTATATACCTACATCAAAGATGGGTATCTCAGTCAGTGTAGTTACTTTGAGACGGGCTTCAGGTCGGAGAATTATGATTCGATTTCCGATAGTGGGTGCAGATTCTTTTCGCCACTGCATCCTGACGGGGTTTGGGAATTACCCAATCTCATGTCGTACGGTTACCGGGGGCTACTACCGCCCCCTCCTTCAACCCGAGATAAAATTAACGGGTCGAGCAGCTTACAATCCACCTTCGTCTGCGGCTGAACGTTTACAAGACAACAGCCATAACTCCACTCCCTTAGCGGCGTGCTGCTTAATGAAATTATATACCGCTACACGCTTTTAATCGATTTCCATTTGCTACGGAGGCGCAATGTGACGCCGTCTAATTTGGAAGGAAGTATGAACATTTCGGAGGACTATGCAACCAACATTGTCAGGGGAGCAAAGGTGATTTTAAAAGTTGATTAGCTGAATTTAATACGTAAGAATTTTAAAGTTAATCGTCTAAAGCTCAGTGGCTACTATACAGGATGATTCAGAGGAACGGTCAATATGTTGGAAGGGGACAGTATCGGTCATTTTGAGAAAAAAAAAGAGTTCATAAGAACCTGTGTCTAATTATGAATGGTTACCGAGACAGACCTGTTTGAATCTGGCGCGCACTCTTCTTTACTAGAGTTTTGTTTGTGGAGATGGATGTAGGGCGAAACCTACAAAAGAAATGTGGATACAAGAGACGAATTACTTGATGGCATTTTGGATACTGCTGCTAGCATACAGAAACGTGAAGATGAACTCAGACGAACAATAAATTACAATTAACAATAAGTAATTTATCTGTATTACAATTCGCAAACCCTTTGTATTGGTAGATTCAGGCAGTTCTATCTCGGGATCCAATCAGAATTAGACACATGTTCATGTGTAGTTTTTTCTCACAATGACAGATATCACCTCCCACAATACGGAACTTTCCTCCTGAATCACCCTGTAGGTACCACTTGGTGCACCATTAGAAAAACAACGTTATGGATTTCGAATGATCCTCACGGTAAATACCGATTACTTCACTAAACAGCATTCACAGACTGGTCATGATAATTGAGACGGAGACATCCGTACCGTACTTCTGAATTGTTATGTATATTTAAGTACAATCTAGACGAATCTCTGTCTTCAAAGAACTAACAAAGTGCATTTCAATATATTATGACGGAGGCTGTCAAAGAAGATCAGTCAGTGTGATGGCACTGAACACTGCAGGGCTGAGTGTACATCATAACAAGATCTTCCGAAGTCGATGTCGACCCGTGTCTGTCACATTCAGCGGTCGGTCGGGTTCATTTCACTGCCATTGCAGGTGGAGGGTGCCCTTGCAGGAGAACGGCGCTGCCTACAGGTGTGTGCCAGGTCGTAACGTAATAAAACAGTACCACCATCACAACAGCCACCAGAAAGGTTGATCAAACTAGTTGAGTGACTTTTACTGGCTGAGTCACAAAACCGCTGGCTTGTGGTATCGGCGTCATAAATACTTCGCTTATATGAAAGATAATGAACAGCCATCTTCCTGGAGGTTCAAACGTCAAATCGCTCACTTGTGTGGTGATATAAAAGTAAAGTTCGCTCTGTAACAGGACATAAAGACCCAGACGGGGAACAGGCAGAGCTCTACTCTTTCTTTAGCCTTGGAGACAGATGAGGATGGGTGGTCAACGCCACGCCTCGGCCGCTTTACCCCCGGGAAAGAGACCAAATACCCCTCAAACAGGAGGCTGTGCAGCGTTACAGAATTCTTGAACTTGCTAAACACAAATGCATTACTCGATCATCATAATCATCATGGACCTGTTAAGGTTTAGGTGCATTAAGGCCCGTTCCTCTTGATCTTGAGGCACTGTGCTACAAACCGGAAGGTCGCGGGTTCGATTCCTCATAGGATTAATGATACTTTTCATTGACTTAATCCTTCCGGCCGCACTATGATCCTTGAGTCGATTCAGCTGCTAACAGAAATGAGTGCCAGAGGTATCTTCAGGGGGGTAAAGGCGGTCGGTGCGTGAGGCTGACAACCTTTCTACCTTCATGTGTCGATTATCTAGAAATTCTAGGAGCCTCAACCTCATGGAGCACTAGTGGCCTGTTCAGGCCCGTAATGGGATTGCTTTATCTTTCTTATGTCTTGGTCTTGAAGATACTCTTGGTAATTTTACGTTTTGTTGACCGTGCATCCCGGTATGATCCTTGTAAATAACCAACTTGACGCACAATTTTTCATGTATGTTTATTTCTATTCTCTACATGTTTCGGGCAGCCATGTGCCCATCGTCAGGATAATTATTGTATCAATGAGGCATCTGGTTTATGTCACTCTGAAACAATTGAATAGTTTAAAATTACAAAACGTTATGCCTTTACATCAACATCCACATAGATGAGACATTAAACATCACAAAATCTAAACTATTAGAAAACAACAAAACACAAATAACAAAACAAATACTCTCACTATTGAAAGTAACCCTGTCACAAAATTACTTTATATTTCAACACAAACTCTATCAACCAGAACAAGGCGTATCCACGGGATACCCGATTTCAAGCTTAATAGCCGAAATATTTTTGCAACACTACGAAGACATACACATAAAACAACTCTTTGACACAAAGAACGTACTGCTATTGACATGACATGTAGATGACATCCTAATCATATAAGACACAACAAGAATCCACCCACATGCCATCAACACACACAAAACCAAATACGTGATAACATAAAGCTCAAACCCACACATGAAAACCACAGGTCTATAAACTTTCTAGACGACAATAACACGCAAACAAACAAATCTAGAAATTTACATATACAGAAAACCAACTACCACCGACACAACAATCACTCCTCTCAAACCACCCCACAGAACACAAAACGGCAGCCTTCAGATATCACATCTCTAGAATGTACTCTATTCCACTAGATCCGGAGAAAAAACAAAAAGAATGGAAAACAACACAAACAATAGCCAGAAACAACAATTCCCCACAAAACATTCTACAGAAATTAAACCGGCAAATACAACACAAAATCGACCATACACAAACTGAAGAAAAATAAAAAGACAATAAGATCTGGACTAGTCCAAAAATAAGAAAAATCACCAATTTATTCGAACACACACACACACACACACACACACACACACACACACATAGGCATAGCCTTCAGGAACGCAACCACATTACATCAACTCACAAAACCCAAAATGCCAAATCAAACACCAGACCACGAAAAAAGTGGAGTTTACAAACGCACATGTAACACATGCCACAGTCATGCATAGTACAAACAAGCCTCAATCTAAAATTAAGATATCAAGCGCATACACGCTATACTAAACACAACGAACCCCAGTCAGCCTACGTCCTACATATCCTAAATTGCAGACATTAATACGGCAACATCAGTGACACCATGACATTACTGAAACACATAAAAAAAACCATCGCTCCTACTCCCATATGAACAGCTGTATATACAATTATTCCATCACAATAATCAACTCATTACAGAACAACATCCAAATGAGCAAAACCCTATGTTTCAACTCTTCACAACAGATACCATACGTCGCACCCCACCTGACACTCAATCAATATTTCCACCTCAACCCAGCAGAACCAATTTCATCCTAACCTTCATACCAGACGGTCATCTACACAGGTAAGCACGCTGTTATACCAACAATAATTTTATTGCATTTTCTGTAGCTCCAATAATTATAAAATTAACATATCCCGACAATTCTAGAGATCATTTTAAGGAATTTTAAAGAACCTAACCTAACCATGATTTCTACAACGACAAAAATGTAAACACACCCATTAAACATAAAAACAACACCAAAAAATTACAAACCAAAACAAGTCACTCTAATAATATCACTTATATAAGAATTTTACGAAGATTTTATCACCATCTATAAGCAACACTATTCATTTTAAGGCATAACGTTTTGTAATTTTAAAGTATTCACTTGTTTCAGAGTGACATAAGCCAGATGTCGTATTGACACAATAATTATCCTGATGATGGACACATGGCTACCCGAATCATATACAGAATAGAAATAAACATATATGAAAAATTGTGCGTCAAGTTGGTTATTTACAAGGATGCTCTTGGTACTCTTTGAATAAGTTGAAGTAAAATCATTGAGTACATGGGAGCTCTTTCCCAGCAGGTCAAAAGATCGGTGGTAAAGACGACTGGTACCGTGGCTAAGGATGAGTGGAGCCATGCCTCTTCTCCCTTATATGCCTTCACGGCACGCACTTAATAAATCCGAAACTGTTCCAGCACCATGAAACACGCATACAATTGTACCCCAGTGCCTCGCGACGCGTACAGACTGTCGCAATGTTAGGTTCTGCATTTATGGTAACTTCCGACTGACGCCATGGTGGGCTGAATGTAATTTGGTAGTTTACGGATGAAGTACTGCGTCACAAGGCTGTCTAACTACTCGTACCTTCTTTAGGACTACAGCATTTCACGGTGGGTAATGGTTTGTGTGTGATGGAATATTTCCACAGGGTGCCATGAAGCAGATGTGTGTGCCATTTTGTGTGTTGTTTTGTATGGGTGTGAAACTTGGTCTCTTACTTCAAGGAAATAACACAGGCTCAGGACATTCGAGAAAGGAGTGCTGAGAAAGACACTTGGGCCTGAAAGGAGGTTCGTCACAAACTGCAAAACGACGACATTCACGATGTGCACTCTTCACCAAATACGTATCAAAAGGGTGATCAAATGCAGGTGCATGAGACGTTCGAGGCATGTTGCGCGTATGAGAAGGAAGAGGAATGAATGTAGGGTTTCGGTAGGGAAATGTGAAGGAAAGAAGCCACTTTGAAGACCTAGGAGTACACAGGATTCATCTGGCTTAGGACAGGGACAGTTGGCTGGCTGTTGTGGACACGCTAATGGAAACTCGGGTTCCGCCAAACGCAACGAATTGTAGTGGCTAGATTAAAAACTACTAACTTCTGAAGAAGGACTCTGCTCCACAAGGTTAATCACTTGGCCATCATGCAAAACCAGGGTCCAAATGCAATATGTTTGCTGTTTAGAAGTATTTATGATGTGACAAAATGTACTGGACTGTTTAGGCAGAACAACTGGATTTAGAAATGTATTGCTGTTTATAGATAAACTAGTACTCGCTCAGCAAAAGGGAAAAGGTAACTGGATATACTTATTTCACAACACGTAGTCAGAAATGGCTTCTGACTATGAAGGATACTGTGTGCTGGGATTTGGCACTGTGTAGTCTTGCGAAAATTTACATATTTATAACTGACACACCAGCTTACTCTAAAACATATCCCAAGACAAAAAATAAAGTTTTTTTTGAAGGAAAATGAGTCACTTAGGAGCGCACATATTCCGGGCGCCAGGGAGAGTATATTTTGTACGGCGACACCTAATTTGAAGCGATTCATTCTTACATTCACAATAACACGCACACAACAACACGCAACAATAACACGCACACAACACGCACACAATAACACGCACACAACAACACGCACACAACAACATGCACACAACAACACGCACACAACAACAAGCAACTCATACATAAGTCTTATATAATTTTAATATCAACAATATTGTAATTTTATACCTATCAATTTATATTTTATATTTTTAGTATTTAATGTTTCTTAATATTAGATTGTGTTGAGCTTGAAGATGACACCTCGGTGTCGAAACATGTAGGAGTTTTTGTACGACTTACTATGAGTTCCACCTTATTATGTGCAATTGTTGGTGCATATAATGATGGTGGCGCCTGTACTACTGAGGTGGCCCACAGGTTTTTGGAAGATTTTTGTACCCCTGTGATAATTAATGTACCTATGTACTCCTCTCCCTGAAGATGGAGGCAACACGTACGTACGACCCATTGCCATCTACCCACCGCAATACACGGCGTCATTTACGGCACAAACCGAGTGATTTCGGGTAACACCGCTAGAGTGTCTCCCGTGTCCACAGGCTGCAGCAATGTGCCTTTAGCAGTTTGTTGTACAAATTTCTTAAGCAAGTCATCACTGACTACCCTAGGCAGCACATAAATATTTAAACGTTCTGCTGCAGATTACGTCATTTTACGAAATAAGCACACCAACCTTTCTTTCCACAACCATATACAGGATGTTTCTCGAACGAGTTCATTTCTTTGCATCGACTGCCAGAATGAGCGGAACAGCACACTTTCCTTCGGACAGAAATGAATACGCAACGAATATCTGCAACTTTACTCAATCTAACAGTTCATTTGCACCAAAATATTTATGTTCTAAGGCAATTTGAAAATTTACGGCGCTAAACTGAACACTAACCACAAAACTAAAATTTTATCGAATTCTAAACGCACGTTTACTAATACCGTTGACTGAGTCCAGTTTTTATACCCCGTATGTTTTGCATCAAAACGTGAAGTTTCGGACGTTGGACCTGCTTGTATCTTCAGGTATAAAGGGAGAGGGGTTTATAATACGATCGATCCGTTGCAATGAGATCTCTCACTGACAAAACCAATGTCTAATTATGGCACGTCCTAGCACGCATGGAGGAGATGCATACTTCAGCAATTTCTACGTTCCTGACCGTCCGGCACAAGTCTGAATGGGCTACTCAAACAATCAATCATATCTGTACGTACATACAAGGGCGTCGATTTGAAACCCAAACTCCAACAAACTGGAACCTGATCGGCTACAGTATGACGGCCCCGCGGTCTGTGTTATCGCCCAACAGTATTCCTCCGCCACCTTCGTCTCATTGATCTTTCATTTCCACAAGAAAAAATTTGGCGCGCATTAAAAAAGTCGTTATGTAATTACTTTTACTTTGTCTAAATTGCATAAGTCGGTGAGTGTAAACGGCTTGCATTATCTTAGAGCCACACACCGTGTGCAGGACCTCTCAATCGTCTCCGATACAGTTTTACATTTCTTAGGGCATGAACTGCAATCTTAGAAGCCTCAGCCTGGTTAGCAAACTTCTTTGTACATTTCGAAGAACTTACTCATGTTGAATATTAAGACTGGAATACGACAAGTAGTTTGGTAGACAGGAACCGACATGTCGGACGAACCTGCTGCTTCCATTGTCTTTAAAGATGGAAGCAGCAGGCTACCCTGACACTTGGCACCTATCTAGCTAACTACACTGTATCACACCCCAGCAAGACAGTTCAGGATGAACGTCGTGAGAACATCAGATCTAACATATTTTTGGACAAATTATTCATTTAAAGACGATGTCGATCTATTCTTCTACGTCACGACAGGGGTCAGGGGCGGGCTCTTGTAAACACGGTAGAGACACCCCCACCCAACTTACGCAGTTTCATGTTCCGAAATTCCAGACTTAGAGAATTTTTAAAAAAGAAAAAACAGAAATAACAACATTTCTGAAAGACGCGCCGAATTTTTCCTTGCAGAAATGAAAGCACGGTGAGACGAAGGTGGCGGAAGAATACTATTGGGCGACATCAATTGGAGGGGGGGGGCGCTGATGTCGCGGCCGATCAATTTCCAGTGTACTGGACTCTCTGTCGACTTCAACTGGACACCCGTGTATACACACACATATGTAACTGACCATATGCGCACTCAATTCAGACTTGAGCAAAATTCTACTTATGCCGGATCTTCCGGAACGTACAGAAAGTCGAGATGCATTACACGCGGAGAAATTTCTTGACTGGCGAGGAAAATATAACCGTCTCAAAATGGGCTCATGTATGGAACTGGTTGGATATTTGGCTCACACTAGGCATATTACTGCATGAACTTCCGCGTGGGAAGGACGTTAGGAGGGGGAGATGAAACTTGTCGCAGAGCTGTACCGGCCGGCAGTCTTCAGATGGTCACTGCACCTGGCCAGCTACTGGTCTTATGTTCTAGATGTTAACTACAGACAAACATGACGTCCAAACAGAGGGGGACGGGCGGGTCGAAACACCTGCTTCTGGCGTGCACTGTTGTATAGAATCGAACAGCTTCTGGTATCTGGTTTGACATCTGAATGAGAAAAGAAACTCAACTCCACTTCTTGCAGGTCAGAGAATAATGAATGGAACGACCTTGTGTGGGAGATTTTTTTAACCCTCGTCGAAAATACAAACCAACGTTTGGAAACAAAGGCTCCAAACAAAAGATGACTTTCTTTATCTGGGTTTAAGTAGACAGTCTATCGGTCGTTGATTTCTTTTCTTTTTACTGTTCACGCACAAATAATGACAACCTTGACGGTAATGAACTGAACAGAGAGACGTCGACGGCACCCCCCCTCCCCCCTCTGTGTCGCTATTCAAAATAATGCAAGTGCAAATTTGGGAAATATCCCGTTGTGCTCGTTACTCATTAGCAATCCAATCCACACGAGCACTATACGTTCTTTTAATATTATTTCTCTACGACATTTTTCGGTCTTACTGTATCCTCTACCTGATGATGGTCGAATAAACGATCGGAACATGCCGTAGAGAAATAATAATGAGAGAATGTATAGTGTTCGGGTGTTGTGTTTGTGTGGGTTGCATTACTGTTGACTGCAGGTGCAGCAGAAAAACTGGATTTTAATCGATTTGTATGTAAAATTTATTTCAAGTTGCACGTACACGTAATTAACCTGCAACACGCAATGGTCAGTATATGTACCACCTGCTTTAACATAAAATTCTCCAGAGTTTGCCCTCAGAGGACATATCAATAGGTTTCGTGCAGTCCTCAATATGGACAACTAGTGGTACCCGTGCGAATAATTCACATGTAGAAACAAATACTTAATTAACGAAGATTTTTTCATATATTTGAACTTTAAAGCACAGTCCACATACACTGTGCACACACTGTCAGCGTCATTCAGTAATTCCAACAGTGACGATCTAAAATGAAGACGTTCAGGAAATTGCCACATACAATTGGCCAAGGGTTGGGGGTGGGGGAAAAGGCGATGATGGGTATATTCCGACACGTTTAAGCGTCTGCCCTTAGGTTTACTGTCACAGCAAAAGCGATTTTCACCGGAAATCGTCTTCCACACTGTTAGAAGGGAATGGATGGATCCGATGGACACAACTGGGTACAAGGACAGTTCTTCTAGCCCCAGCAAGATCCGTTACTGTGCGATCCATTTGCTACTACCAAGGCAGGCCAAAAGAAGCTACTTTAGTTCATGCAATTCCCACAGCGTCTGGTACAGGCAGCACTATCAATTTTTAAAGTTAATTTTTGTTACAATATTTTTTGAGTACGAATTTTAATGACAAATGAGATTCTTCAATGCCGAATCACATGCTTTCTAAAAATGCCTTAAAACGACCCGTTCCATAGTTCAGTAGAAAATGATGTCGTAAACAGTCGTTATCGTATATGATGATGATGATGATTATTATTATTATTACTTGCTGAAACAACATTAAACTTTTGGAATTCGTAATTTAAAACGCAGCGCGCCTTCTGTAAAGCAGAGATGAATTCTCAAATATTATTTTGATGACCTTGAAACTTCGGTTGGATACGGTCATTTTTTGGCTTGTTCACAGAATTGCGAAAATCAACTATTAGCTTCGTCACGCCTCTTCGTCCTGGAATTATTTTCATGAAGTTTTATATTTAAAGATTTTCGAGGACCTGTTGAGAAAATTCAAGCCTCATAATCTGACAAGAATAAGGACTTTACATGACGACCGATATATGTACACTTATGATAATATGTCGCTCAATTACAATGAGAAATGTTTTGGAGACAAAAGATGTAAAAAAAAGTAAAAATACGGCGTTTATATTCAATAACTTTTTTTAAAGAAAATCATGTCGTGTTTGAGATCATGTGGAAAAATACAGTAGAGCCGGACAGACCGCAGAAGACAATATGACACGGCGCAGGAAAGATGCGATTTGAAAGACGGGTAAAAAAGATCAGAATACTGACTTATTTCTTCATAATTGATTCATTCCGTCTGATCTCGTAAAATGTTTTACGGCGACTCTTAACGCAAACTGAGAAACCGCACAACGACTTACATGTCACTACGATCTGTTTAGCCAAACAGTACTACACATGTCTAAAGAAGGCCGTGAGCAAATTAACTTTCTTTTGTTTCAGTTGAGCACCGAGCACTGCACATGGAGATCTGCTGTCAGCACGTTTCATTTCTGTCGGCGACACATAATTTAGCCTAAAAAAGCAATGTTTTGCAGCATTCAGTATTTTTATATAGTTGACATTGACATGGAGCTCAACAACACAAGAGAAAATATTGTTGCGTTTCTACTGCAACAATGGTTACGCTAAGGTGCCATAATGGTACGCCATGCGCACAATGCCTACACTGTTGTATCATGTGCCAGCAATACCCCACGTTCACTCTCGATACACTGCACACATCCGATCTAGTTGCTTTCCCGTTGGCTGGCTATTACACACCTACTGTCATATCCAAGGGTTATTTTCTCCGAAGATTACAATGGCACTACGTTGGCCTGAAGATGACCCAAATATGGATTTTTACGTTGTTTATACCGTGAGGTGGGACACAATTGTTACAATATAAATCCGACCAAATGCACGTCTGCTACAATTTAATCTCACAAAGTATCTCCTACATGTTTCGGGCCATAAAGGCCCATCATCAGGAAGTTAGTTGAAATAATACAGGCATTATGGTATGACGTATGTCCATGTATATGGTATGTGGGGAGTCATCAGTGTGTGTGTGTGTGTGTGTGTGTGTGTGTGTGGATACACTGGGATTGCAATAAACGTTATTACAGGACAAAAAAGTGCATCTGAAAAAGTAAATACAAAAAATAACTTTTTCATATTTACTTTTTATGCGTATTTCCATAATATATAATTTAAATACAACTACATTGTACGGGTATATCCACTTTTTGTATGTACTTTTATATGTCCTGTAATAAATTTTACTGCAATCCCAGTGTATCCACACACACACACACACTGATGACTCACCATATACCATATACTGTAAATGGACATACATCATACCATAATGCCTGTATTAATAAAATAACTTCAAGGCTCGTAACATTTAGAAGACACTTTGTGAAACTAAATTGCAGCAGTGCATTTGGGTGGCTTTACGTAATAATAACCAAAATATGGGTCTAAACGTGTAGCCATTGAATTTACAAGCCCTAATATAGATAATAATAAACAGGTGTGTCGACGCGAGGTACACACCCATTTGTATACGTCAATATTATTGAGAGGTAAAGGGCACCCCACGACACGCTTATGATGCAGGCACAGAGAACAGGAGGAGGCGCAGCTCCAACCACTAGCAACTTCGACACTAGAAGGGGGTTGGGCATGTTGCTGACAGACAGAAGTAAAATATTCCGTAGCTCGAGAACAATGTAAAATGAACCCAGTGTTGCGTTTCCATGGCAACAATAGTTACGCGAACACACCACGTGGTACTTAATGCGCACATTGCCTATCTTGTTGCAACGCGGAATGATAGTTAAATGAGCAGATACAGCTTACGTAGCTACATCCACATACTGGGTGTGATAAAGGGTGGGGAGGATCGGTTCAGAACCGCTTCCAGTCGGTACAGCTCAGCTCTCCTCTCCGTCTTCTCTTTCCCCAACACACCTCGAGGCCTCCGGAAAGGAAACAACACATTATTATGAGTTATACGGCCAGGTAATTTTTTATCTCCCACTTTCCCACTGCTTTTTATACTTTTTCTTTCCCCATATCACATGCATGTGCTACTGCACAGGTCAAAACCATGACAATTTTTTTTACAGGATCACTAACTCTTGGCAGGAAATGAATGATTCAACTGATGTTTAAAATGATTTTCAATTTCCTTGTGGATGGCAGGACCTATATTTATGTGCATTCCATTAAGTTACCCATCGTATAAGGAGGAGTTTACGACACCTGCATTCTTTGATAGCCATCAGGTAATTAGTCATGGATAATACTTCAGAGATTAGAAAGTTGGCCACCCGTGTTTTTTTGTAACGGACTTACTTCCCAGGCAAATCAAAGTAGGGCGTCCGCAACAAGCAGCAGACAATATTTTAGTTCTGAAATGTAAGGAAGTTAACTTGAAACCAAGACGTATAGACTTTTGAAAATCTACAGTGTATGGAAAGAGTTCTAAGATTACAGCCCATAAAAATGGAAAAAAGGGTGGATTATGCGAACACCATCCGCTGTGTGAATGCGCGTGAGTCCGTTCATGCCAGTGAATGTGTGTCGAACGGGCTGTTCATCCCATATTTCATCTTCCAAAGCAGTTGACCGATTCTCACGAAACTTGATATGAACGTTATGGGCAATCCCGATGTCATATTTCTTTTTAGTTTTCTAGCCAGTAATACTTAAAGTACAAAAAGCCAACAGATGCACTTTAATTTTATGATGTACTTTTATTTATAATACTTTTACCAACATGTTTCGTTTCGACTAGTAATCCGGCCATCTTCAGGGTGCTGTTTTTGACACAAGAATACAATTGTAGATAAATGTGTCGCATTTACTCCTTGATATTAAAAATATATACTATCAGTTAACATTTTTACTTTTGAATAATAACGTAAAATAATATAGGATAAGAATGGATATTTATAAAATAGTAGAAGTTAAAATTATTTAGTGTTTGTGGGTGAGATATACAGCAGTTATATGGCGAGTTTGTGGGTTGAGATATACAGCAGTTATGTGGTGAGTTTGTGGGGTGAGATATACAGCAGTTCTATGGCGAGTTTTTGGGGGTGAGTTATACAGCAGTAATATGGTGAGTTTGTGGGGTGAGATATACAGCAGTTATATGCCGAGTATGTGGGGTGAAATATATAGCAGTTAAGTGGTGAGTTTGTGGGGTGAGATATACAGCAGTTATACGGCAAGTTTTTGGGGGTGAGTTATACAGCAGTAATATGGTGAGTTTGTGGGGTGAGATATACAGCAGTAATATGGTGAGTTTGTGGTGTGAGTTACACAGCAGTAATATGGTGAGTTTGTGGGGTGAGATATACAGCAGTTATATGGCGAGTTTGTGGGGTGAGTTATACAGCAGTTATGTTGTAAGTTTGTAGGGTGAGATATACAGCAGTAATATGGTGAGTTTGTGAGGTGAGTTATACAGCAGTTATATGGTGAGTTTGTGGGGTGAGATATACAGCAGTTATGTGGTGAGTTTGTGGGGTGAGATATACATCAGTTATATGGTGAGTTTGTGGGGTGACTTATACAGAAGTAATGTGGTGAGTTTGTGGGGTGAGTTATACAGCAGTTATATGGTGCGTTTGTGGGGTGAGATATACAGCGGTTATATTGTGAGTTTGTGGGGTGAGATATACAGCAGTCATGTGGTGAGTTTGTGGGGTGAGGTATACAGCAGTTATATGGTGAGTTTGTGGGGTGATATATACAGCAGTTATATGGTGAGTTTGTGGGGTGAGATATACAGCAGTTATATGGTGAGTTCTTATCCCGTGTATAGGTGGTTTTGTCTGTGTGGTGCACATTATTAACTAAAATTATATATGTTTAATATCATGGAGTGACTTGACACATTTAGTTACAACTGTATTCTTGTACCAAACACGTCACCATGGCCGAAACATGTTGGTCAAAATATTATAAATAAAAATACGCCATAAAATTAAAGTGCATGTGTAGGTTGTTTATACGTTTTATAAACGATAGCAATGTCAATAACAACAATATTAACAGCAGTAAGGTAAAACAGCAAATTGGCCAAACTTTCATCGGAACGACAACTTCCAAAATTTATATAAATTCGGTGTGTGCTGACTGGTTCGGTACAAAAGCAGAGCGCTGGAAGGATCGAGAGGGGTAGCAATAAATCAATATAGCAATTAGCTGTCGGCGCACGGCAGCAATTACTCAGTTCTTATTTTAAAAGGACACACAGACCTACGTCACGCACGCCCAACCACCCGTCCTTCCGTCCGCGCCAAGCGCGCGCATGTATTTCGTCTCTCCTGGGAAATACGTGTACTTTGCGCGCCAGGGTAAGCAATTGCACACAATTTGCCTTGACGTCATGGTCACCGTCGCGTTGTACCGCTGGTAATACAAATAGCCCACTTGTGCGAACTTCTGAAGTGGGGAGTGCCAAAGGTACATATAACGAACGTACGGCACTAAAATATAGTGTTTTAAGTTACTCGTACCGTCCGTGTTCTTACATTCAGTACATCCACCAAAATGCATTCAATAAAATACAATAGAATACATATCATACAGTCCAATTCATGGCACCTGGTGCCGAAACATGTAGGAGTTTTACACTTACCATGAATTACATTTTATGATTTGTATTCTATTTTCATTTGTTAAGTGCACTTGTTGGTTGTACTGAAAATAGGGTGTTTCTTCTCCTACTTGATCGACAAGCGCCGGCCCGACGCTGTAGTCAGTTTTTATTACACTGCGACCGTTTGTCTGTTTGTCTATTTCCTGTATTCGAATGATAAACCATCCGAAATGCGATGTACGGCGCAACGCCGCCACAGCGGTGGGCGGGCGCTTATCGCTCAAGCAGCGGGAATACACACACACACACACTTTTGAGAAATGCGCAGTTGTGGTTAGGTTCAAACCTGAAATAACACTACAGCCACTACCCGAATTCTGCATTTACTTCCACAGTCCCAAGACACGTTATATTTGGTACTGTAATCAGCACAAACACAAACAACGCACGATTCACTGTACAATATAGGGCGCTATGTAACTTAATGTGCATACCCGATAATTCTTGAGAACTGTAATTCTGAACATGAACTAACGGAAATTGTGCATTAATGCAACACTGCTCTATATGATTTGTGGACGGGATAGTGTAGTTAGCAGAGCGACTCGCTACGGCCTACACGGTCCGGGGGTGGAACCCCACCTGGGGCAAAAGATTTTCTTTCTTGCATATCCGTCCAGACCGGCCTTGTGGCCCACCCAGCCTCCTGTACAATGGGTACCTGGGTTCTTGTCCGGGGGTAAAGCGGCCGGGGCGTGATGTTGGCCACTAACCTCATCTCGCGCCGACGTTAAGAGTAAGCACAGGCAAACCTCCACTTCCCCTAAGCCTTCATGGCGTGGATAGGAACTTTACCTTTTTTTTGGCGCCGTCGCAAAATTGAAAACGCGACTATTAAATTCGTCACATCGGTCCGTCCGTCCATCCGTCCGATTGCACGGAACAACTCGGCTTCCACTGGACGGATTGTCATGACATTTCGTATGAGTGCTTTTCGAAAACATGTTGAGAAAATTCAAGTTGTATTAAAATCTGACTAGAATAACAGGCACTGTACAGGAACATTCACCATCATATATCGCTCAATTCTTTCTAGGACGAAAAATGTTTCAGACAAAAGTTGTAAAGAAAATCTCAACACACGGTTTATGTTCAATATCCCCCCCCCCCCCGAAAAGCGTGCCGTTTGTGAGATAATGTGAAAAAATAATGTACACCAGACAGGCCACAGATGACGTTATGGCGCAAGCGCATTGCGTGCTGAACACCTAAGGCTACAAACACACTCAGAGTATGTAATACTCATTGCTTTTCCGCGGCAACAATGGATGCTCGACAGCGCCTTAGTATCAGCCAGACGAATCACGTCCCCACCGTCACAATTAAGCCGCATTTTAATATTATTTTCCTTTATAGCGATCTTGTTTGTTCGGGGTTTCCTGCTAAACTGTTTTATGCATTTCTCTGCCCCCTCATTGGCGCTACAAGCCATGACCACCTCATCCCCACGGAATTAGTCGTCCTCATAATATTTCATGAAAGCTCCTCATTACGCAGTTTTTTCTACACCTTCCCGTTATTTCTTCCCTTTCAGGTAGGCACATCTATTCTCCTCAGGACCCGTCCTCAAACACACTCAAGCTACATGATGACAGCCTTGTGGGACGTGACAACATGTCCTTTGGAGGACAGGTATCACGTTTTTCGAAGGACTTGGTGCCTCTATCTTCAGTCTTCTTCAAGCCTATCCTTACATCCTTATGAAGGAAAATGCAGGTTATTTCGAAACGTCGGTACCTGTTTACCAAACTAAACAGCATAACGTCAAAGAAATCCAAACTAAACAGCATAACGTCAAAGAAATCCATAATCTTAACCATCATTTACTTCACATGCTACATCTACATTCTGCCTCTCTTACTGTAGGATTGTTCAGAGCGCGCTGAAATTTCATTACAGTATGAAAAATTTAGAGCTGGGATTGTTGGCGGCATACAGATGACGCTAAGAGATGGATACACGAAGAATCAAAGTTCGATTCCAGGAAGGACAAACAACTTATATTTTCTTTTCCACAACGTACAGACCCGCTCTGAGGCCCGCCCTACCACCTGTCCAATAGGTAGGCCCAATGGTGGTTCTTTTCATAGGAGCACAACAGCCGAGGCGTGAAGCTAACCACTCACCTCAATTTAGTGATTACGTTAACACTACGAAGGAACTGTGAGATATTCAATACAGTGTCACATCCCACAAGACACGGTCCTTCATGAATCGAGAAGCTCTACATCTCCACCCATACTTCACGGCGACGTATTTAGTGAAGTACAGAGACATCTTTACCTTTACCTTTACCTTTAGTGTAAGAAATATGACGACAGCAGCTTCTATAAAACATCAGAAATACAAACTTCCCCTCTCTGTCCAAACATTGGAGCACATAAGTTACGCAACAGATGTGTGTGTGTGTGTGTGTGTGTGTGTACGGTGGGAGGACGCACAAAACAGCGAACCGGTACGGCATCAGGGTAGTGGACGTGAAGATGTACTTCCTTTCTGTATATCTAGTGACCAGTGTGTCGACGGAATACGATCCGTTCTTACCTCTCTGATTAAGAACGTGTTCAAACTGCAGTAAGAGGAGCAGAAAGACAGACTCGTCATAGCAGGGCATGCAGATATAATGGTAAGTGCTGCGCATAAGCTAACAGCACCATGACCAGAGTGTGAAGAAGGCACAGAAAAAGAGACGCCCCGACACAGGAACAGACCGAGACGATCGTCCCTACATGCACACTGCAAGCAGGTCCGCCGGGTGCGGGTTCCGGCGCCGGTGAAAAAATGATATTGCATCCGGAAACTTGGAGGGAAGAGACCACTTGCGAGAGAACTAAGGGTAGATGGAATATACTACTACTACTACCACTACTACTACTACTACTACTAATAATAATAATAATAATAATAATAACAACTCCACGAAGCAGAGTACTTCTTGAGAAGCTGATAGGTCCTCATCTAGACAAGAAATTCCCATGGAACCGGAGGGTTTATGACTGTGTTCACAAGAGTCCGCCACTTGTCCGTATTCTCAGTCAGATCAGTCCAGTCCATGGACGCCATGCTACATCTTGAAGATCCATTTTAATATTATCCTTACATCTGCGCCTCCGCCTTCAAAGTTGTCCGCTTAAGGCTTCCCCACCAAAACCATACACACGCCTCTCCTCTTCCTGATGACGACAAAAAAGCAACAATAGCTGATAATGATTTGTATTTTAATTACCAGTTCAAGTGTCGTCTAGACGCTTACGTCAATGAAGTCGGATATTATGGTCATAAATACTTGCCGTGAGAACTGGTGAGAAAGTGACAGTAGCTTGTACGAAACACGAAGTGCCGTCTCAGGCTATATGCCCTCACACAGAAGGTCGACCATTAGACCATGAGCTAGTTCCCCAATATAACAAGTGAAATTCCAGAATGTTAAAATAACGCTGCATTTTGGAGTGACAAAAAAGTACAGAATCATTCAGAAACCCAGGCAACGGCGAAGGAAGCTCTTTTAGATTATTGCACAAACTGGAGTATTTCAAATATACTTCAAATATTTAATACTTCAACAGAATTCGTATTGACTTTACAAAATAAGAACTTAAAATAAAAAAGTTCTTGAAAAATGATATAAGAAACGAACGATGTTGTTTGCCCGTGACATATTGCCTTTCCTTGTCAATATCAAAACATTTTAGCCAAAACTTTAAAAAATGTACATATTAAGACCAAATTAAGAAATTAAGGGTACTCACATTAATTAAAGTACAAAATTCTGCACGCGCAGACAGTGAACTGCGTGGTGCACTTGTCAGAAGGAATTACGAAAAACACGCGGCGATCAACGCTCTTAGTATTGCTTGTAACAAAGGAATACAGAAAAATGAAAGAGAAAATAACATGCATGCTCACAAAATAGCGCGAGAGGATGAGGAATATAAGGAGTGCGAAAGAATAGCGTTGGAAGTTGAGGAATATAGAAAAACGGAGAAGGAAGACACATGCGCGTCTACAGAATAACGGATAACCAAAAGAAACGCGCGTTCGTCTGCGTATTAATGCACGTTCGCTTCCGTCTGAATAAACAGGTCGCTGTATGGAGCAGTTTTTCGTGAGAAGCTAACAAATTGCAGCATTCTGTGGAATCCTTGGGCTCGCTGCTGTGCTCAGAAAAACGCATTTGCTCTTTAACGTGTCACAGACGAACCCAATTCACATCCTCACTACCCATTCGCTTTAAATTGATTCTAATATCGTCCAGTAATTACGCCTAGGTGTTATAAGCGGTTTCTTCCCATAAGGTTTTCACAAAAACGCCCAAACGCATGTCACATCACTCACATGCCTGCTACGCCCCACTTCCCCTACATCTTCTAGACGTGATTCTCGCTTCACCAAAGGCAAAACTTTAGGTTTACCAGTACGCATAATCGTAAACGCAAATGTAGGTGTAACAAAAATCTCACCTTCCCTTCCGACGTCTAATCCTTACCTCCCAGTGGCTGAAGACGAGCTGTGGGCTGGCCAACCCTGACGTCTGCTTGCGAATCTCGGCAGCAAACTCGAAACTCTCGACGACGGGCAGGACAGCTGTAACAGCGAAGGTGCTGGAGCCTTCCTGCATGTCGCCGTGAAGCACCCGTCCATGGCGCCGCCCCAGCACGGCGTACATCTTACCTGTAAACAGGATATGACACTTAGTGCTTGTACCCTGTATTGCTTTCTAAGAACAGCCGGCGTACATAGGCACCATGCTGTATATTGCAACTTGTTTATTTTCATCATATTTGGCAAGGTAAAGGCACATCTCCACTCTTTCTTTAGCCTTGTTGTTTGATGGGGTGGGTGGTTAGCACAACGCCCCGAACGCCTTCCCCCTGGGAATGACCCGGTACCCATTGTATCGGAGGTTTGGTGGGCCTAGGGTCCGTCTGGACGGGTGTGGAAAATCTCGCCCCATCGGGATTCGATCACCGGACCGTCCAGCTTGTAGCGAGTCATTATACCGATTACGCTAGCCCGGCCCACCATCATATTTGGTATGGGTCTTATGTCATTCATGCCCACACCAACCCCGTACTTTTCCACTAATTACTGCTTTAGAAACTCCGACTGAGCCTTGACATTCTCAGTTCTTCGTCTCCAGTCTCCTCTATATATTTCGGCTTGCTTCCAGAGTTCCTCAATTCTGCGTCTCCAGTCCTTTCTATCTATAGCTTGGGCTGTCACTCTTCCATTTTTGAAGCGGACGGACCGGTACTTGAGCTTTCCGACAGGGAAACATATTAAAAAAATATAGACATTCGTTGGTCGATATATCTTTATGGTGTGAGTCCAGTATTTTGTTGAAACCACCTGACAATCATATCTACTGACGCTAACTTTCGGTGCTGCTGACATCCTCAGTTCTTCAGCTATAATCTTCTCTTTTCAAATCAGCCTGTTTGTTCTTCGCCAGCAGTGTTATCTGTCCATATCGTGTAGCTTCCAACGTCGCAGAGCATTGATAATTCCACTAGCATCGTACCCGACACATCATCTTCCCAGCTTTTCTTGGCTTTCCCTATACAACTTCAATATGTCATTTAAATATTTTCTTTGGAATACGCGTTTCCTCCAATCGCTGAACATGGCCAGCCCAGTAATCTCGTCTACTTTATATCGGTCGAGGGATTCGGCTCATTACGAAGATCGTGTACCTCTTCCTTCCGCTGGTCTTCTTTACAGAACCAAAATTTCCTCGTAATATTTCTCTCTCAGATTGGTTAAGGACATTCTTGTCTTTTGTGATAAAAAATATAAGCTGTCAATCTCAACTTGGTTAAGGGGTTTCTCTGCCTTTTGTGATAAAGGCCAGGTTTCACTTCCCTAGATTTCACAATTCTATCGTTTCCTTCGCCACGTCCGTTCTTCTTTTAATTCCGACCAGTGAAGTAACGTGCGTATAACGTAACAATGAGGCGCGTTCATGTAACCTTTGTAGCTGCGGAAAAGAAATAAGTATCACACATTATGAGTGTGTCTGCAGTCTTATTCACCTAGTAGCAAAATGCATGCGCCGTATTATATTGCCACCTGTGGACTGTCCGGCTGTAACATAATCTTCCACATATCTCATAAACGACATGATTTTTGGGAAAAAAGTTACTGAACGTAAGATGTGTGTTTCGAATTTCTCTACAACTTTTCTCCGGAACATTTCTCATTCTAAGAATAATTCAGCGAGACTCTATCATAAATGTACATATATCGGTCTTCATGTAACGTAGCCGTTGTTCTTGTTATATTTTCAGGAAACTTGAAATTTATCGACACATCTCCGAAAAATTGTGAAATAACAAGTTTCATAAAAATCCGTCCAGTGGGAGTACAGTTGTTCCACGCGGACGGTCACGACGAAGCTAATAGTCGCTTTAGCGCCTAAACATCCACCACGTTTTTCAGTACTGCATGATCCTAAGCATATACAATTACTTACATCATAAATTTTGTGTTCTTTCTGTGGCACCTCTGAAGCAACTGCCCTGTTTCCGCGAGTCTGGGTCAAAACTTCCGTTTCACTTGTATTGTAACGAAGTCGTACATCCCTAATAGCGTCTAACTCAAGATCTGTTTCCACAACAAATCCTAGGCATCTGCCAAGTATAGTGATATAATCCACATACCCCACCAGTGAAACTGATATATTTTGTAACAAGTGTCGTGTTCGTATCTTCCATCAAGTTTCTTCTAGGGCATTCAAAAGCCGGCTGAAGTAAAAGAGCAGCCACTCCGTCCCCTTGTATCAGTTGTCTTGTTTGTCGCACATAAGAAGACAAACTAAAGTTTCCATCAGCTCAACTGGCTATTGATGCTGTGAGAGATACAAAAAAAGTGACCGCACAGTCAAAAGGCCAACAGCCAGACTCAACGTCAGCACGCCAAATGGATGCAAAAACATAAAATATCTAACAACAAAGTCATTTAACCCCCTAATGTAAGTTATCATGTTTCAACGACTGTGAGTATTTAGACGTCATATTGTGGGTTGTGACACCGTGCAGTTTCGGAAGAATATACCGCTTCCGTCTTCAGGCTCTCCGACTCTGAAAACCGAGAGTGCATGTTATTACCAATCGCTGTTATCCACCTATAAAATCGCAGACTGTCTTAACTCAGAAGACCAAAATCCGGATGAAAACAGTGCCCGATCTTTTTGAATTAAATTCATTAACTTTACATGCCGTATTAATATTTCTTTTGAACTCTTCCAGGTATTCCTAAAACATCCTGGAAAACAGCGTCAATTAACCACAAGAGTTTCTAATCAGTCCGTAATCACACAGCCTGCCACCAATAACAGCCAATTTTATGACAAAGGCAAAGGACGTTATGTTGAACGGAAGTAACAAAAGAAACACACGCTAACGAACACAAGGCAAAAAGTGAGGACAATAAATCAAGGTCGAGTCTTCTAGGAAAAAGCAAACAATAAACATTTTATGGATTTGTAATTCGAGACGTAAATGTGGGCAAATGGAAGACGGTGGCAGTTATGAACTGATGTCGTGATATAAAACAGCTACCCTAAGATCATTACAGTCGTTTTTATAGGTAATGACCACAACGTGAAAGGTGCACACTTAAATGCAACAAAAGGGAAAAACAAAAACAAAGACATAACTAGTACGAAGTCTGTATAGCAGGAAAGCAGAATCCCGCCAAATATCTTACCCACAATTCCCTCCGCTACAACAGCCTCCAGCAGTTATTCTTTAACCTTGGTCGCAAAACCTAGCAAGAACAACGTTGTTACCGGGATTTATGGACAATTCCTGGAATAAAATCCAGTTAACACTACGACAAGAATGTGACCAAGAATATAAAGGTGCACGCTCTCAAGGCTGTAAAAATTATTCCAAGTATTAGATACAAACTGTCACGGTGTATAGACGTTCTAAGTCTTGGATGTGGCCTTCCGTGTAAACAGGCGACAACATTCAGGATCTAGGTGCAGTGCGCACAGTCAGCAATGACATTTAGCTTGCTGTGAATATTCAGCAATGCGCTACGTTATATAAAACTCAAAGTGAAAAAAAATCTTTATGTGTTTATTCGATATAAGGAAGGGCAGACAGATAAGCACAAAGAATCGTTGGCTCGCCGTAACAAAACCGATACCAACAGGCATCCAGCGTTTGATTCTTAATAGCACCCCCCCCCCCCCCCCCCCCCCCCCCCCCCCCCAAAAAAAACCAATAACTATAAAGGATCTTCGTGAAATAACAATTTTTTTTTCGGTAGGAACATTTATTGTGGTGCCGGTCCGTGGACCAGATTGGCGCGGGAGTAAATACGAGATAAGCTGGCAAGAGAGGAAGCACTGCGCAAGCATAACAGTGCGTCTCAATGACACTGTATCGCAGCACTTCTTGCTTTCTTTTAAACAACGGAGCATCTGAAACGTGCTATAATATTACACCGCATGCGAAGCTGATGCGGGCTCAAGGAATTTCTAACAGACACACAATGCGCACTCTCAACTGTCAGTATAACATTGGCCTGTGAACCTAGCGGTGGCCACGCTGTGCCGACTGCAGCTATATAGCTAGCAAGTTATCTTGTCACTTCTACACTTGCATATAGCGATGCTGGTAGTTTCGTTTGACAGTATTATTAAAAGGGGAACCTGCACTACAAAACGTAGAATATTTATTGTGTCAGTGTTTTATGAATGTGAACAGGCGTGCAAGAATAAAGAAATTGCTGACAAAATTTTATGTCCGTAAGGTTCCTTCAAGAAATTGCGTTAACGAGTTTGGTATGAAAATTTGAAGATAGAGGTTATATTACGTAATGTAGAGGTGTTGTCGAACGTAAGCGAATATTAGGAAATAATGAAGCCACCTCACATGTTGAGGCAAGAGTGCAAAAAATGTCGACGGAATTCAGTTTATTGCACCGCAAAAGTAGTTGAAGTAGCGTCACAGGCACGCCGACGCCGTCCGTATTAACACACAACTTTCACTACCAACATGTTTCACCACGTTTTTACATTTATTACACAGAACGTCTACATGTTTCAGCCACACATCCTGGGCATCTTTAGGCAGTTACAAGTATGGTCGACGTGTACAGCGTATTTGGCAACTTGTCACAAATAACTGCCAGGCTACATGCATATATGATACAATGTAATAAGAATACAATGATAATTACCACTATATAAGTCGTCAATACACAAATTTGTAGCTATAATATTAAAATTGTATTTCAATTGATTCTTAAAAGTTGTTCGTAATTCTTTAACACTCGCGAGACATCTTCACATACGAGAGGTTTTAAAAATACACACCTTGTGTTTAGTAGCGTAGGACGTCACCGTCATGACTAATAGCGTCAAACTAATCGCCAGCGTCAGGATAAATGCTGCTACTAAGAACATTTCAGCAACGGCAGCAGTCAGTGCAGACCGAGCATACAGTGTCTACATGGACGCCATCCCAGAGAACAGGCTGAGAGTAATCGCTGGAGGGTCGACAAATACAATGATATATTTATACTTTTACTCCTGAAATCGAGGTGTCGCCAAATAAGTTAAGTTCGGATGTGATTTATTAAAGAACAATCTTTTGCATAAATTAACGTAGTCTAAGTCTGAAGTTGAGGAGATCTTCTCCGTCCCTGCAACGTCACACTAAAAATAATGCCCTGATGCTGAAGATAGAGGCTTCCGAAACGTCGTGCTAATGACCATTGCCGTTGACAGACGCACAGAGTGTCTTTAAAACGTTTGATTTCAACTCCAAATTGGCGTGGCTTGTCACCTGAGATTATTTTAAAAAACAAAAAGGAAGATACGAACAAATCAACCAACAAACAAACAGTGAAGAAATTTGCTATCTGAGCTTATTAAAGTTTAATGGATTGCGAAGTACTGAAGCCGACCAACTTAGTCTGTAGGAAATTGTGACACACTGGTAAAATACTGTTCGGGCCAGTTTGCAAGTTCATTAACCCTCGCTCCCTGCTGTATGGGCTACGAAACTAGAATTTCGTAAGGAGTCCCTGTAGGTCAATGCATACCTTCATAAATATGCTGCCAAAATTATAATCGCCTGTGTTCAAAATTGCCTGCCCCGTGGCTATCCCTCTCCCCAATTCTTATTAAATACAGCACGACAAACAGGCGTGTCAGAAGTCTAGACGGCTTGCGCACACCACGTACTGGAACGTGCGGAATTGTAGCTGGGAGAGACTGTTGATAATAAACAGATGCAGACGCCTTACTAACAAGTTGCCCTTTTGGCGCGTTCCCAAAGCAGCTGTGAAAAGCCACTATCAGCCTCCTCGCTTCTGTCCGTCCGTAGGTCCTTCTGTCCGCATGGAACAATTCAACTCCCGCCGACGAATTTTCGTGCAATATCGCACTCGGGATGTTCATCAAACTTTTTTCCACGCGTTCCAATTTCGATTAAAATCGTACAAAAATAACGGAAACGTCACAAGAAGTGCACGTACGATTACAAAATCACCGGGCTGTGACCGGTCCTTATAGTTGGGAAAGACTGTGTTCTCTGTGAAGTTCGAGCTGAGGCCGAGAGTGTTAACAAAACACAGCAAACGCGCATGACCGTAAAACCAAGCCCCTTTAGAGGTACACGAAATACGATTCCTCTTCGTTTACAGGATATCGATCACGATCGATTGTAAATCTGCTACTAAGACGTGTGAGTTTCCGAAACGTGCTAAGGAATATTTAAAATGCTCGTATACGCAGTGCTTTTCTTTGAAAATATTCATGATTTTAAAACCTAAGGATAATGACAGGACGAAGGCGCCAGGAGTGTTAGGCTCTGCGAATATTTCCTACTTTTTTAAGATCTTTATCGTCCCACGATACAGAATTCCAATTAATATCCGAACTACATATTGAATGTGTTACAGAAATACCAATAGCTTCAACCAGATATTAGTAACTTTTTTTTTGAAGCAGAACACTGCACATGTTCAGTTTTAGCTATTTTTGCAAAACACCAATTACTTTCGGCCCTTGAATTTCGTTAACATCGAGGCAGTCTTCTTCAAAACATAAGAGACGGCAAGATGAAAAAGATTCTGAACAGAAATCGAGCAAGCATTACACGAGCTAAATCTTCGTCCAACTACTTTGTTAACATAATAATGGGTTCTTATCTCACATCGTGATTCTGCCCTGCTTTCTGGTGTTGACATATGAACAGAGTATGACCGAGTAAATTGACAATTATGTTTGAAGATGGTATACAGTTACAAAATGCGACATTATACATTTCCTCAGATTCGCGGTTAATTGAGTCTGGCGATTGTCGTTCGATGCTTGACAGTTCAATCGAGGTTAGGTTCTGGATGAGTCGAACAAGTTGCATAACTTGAATTCTTTTGCCCCCTGTGAAGCTTACTAATTGGCCGTGTCGTACCCACGAGGCACATAACCACTCTTTATAATGCTGTCAAAGCCCTAAACAGACTTGGTTCCCAAATAACGCTGTGTATTTAAATCTTGTTTCTTCTTTAAGTTCTTGCGAATACGTTAGAATTCGCTCGAATAATGGGTGCAGTTCGGTTAGGGTAAAATTTGTTCGGATGTGGTCGTGGGCCCCCTGCATGTATGGGCCCACACGCTTTACATACCGTCCATATGTGCCACCTACGCACCTGCGTTGAACACAAAGGTCATGTACTGGAAAGCCGTCATTATCCAAGTAAAACGGACGCTGTGCGAGGGTTTATCACCCCCCCCCCCTTCAAGGAGCTGTATATCTTATTGGGACAAAGATGCATCTAGCACAAAGGAGTCTGAAATTCAAATACTGCAGTACAATGAAGTCATTATTTACAGGGTTGCAGCGAATGGTTACGTCAGAATGCAACCAAATTAACCGCATGAACTTTGTACCTGATCTAAAGAGTATTCAAAATGCAGCTAATACCTCGCTGAACAACAAGGCGTTTCCGGTACAAAGAACTGGCTATTACTGTTTAAGACAATAAATGATATTCATTCTAAGAATCACACGAAACATAAAAATACACTCAGCTCGCAAAATGCAGAGTTCCCGAACGTTAAAGCAGGTGCTACATACAGCAACTACTGGGGATAAAAGGTGTACGCAGGATAAGGAGGATTAAATGTAGGATATAGTGACGGCATTCACCGACTTATTACGTACGTATTATAATTTACGCATGTTTCGAGTTATGTTATTCCTTCAACGTAGCGAACACTACGATCACTATCACTATCACTAGCACTATAACGACTCTGCTGCTCCACGAGCACCATATTTAACAGTCAATAATACACAGTTGGAACGGCTAAAGTTTTGCAATAATTCAGTCTGTCAGTCAATAATGCACAGTTGCACATACAATTGAACGAGGAGAGGTTATCACGGGGGCCACATAATCGAAATTGCACTAAACATGAGTCTCCAGTAACGTCCATACCTTCTCTGTCCAGACGCAGGCTATACTTCACTACAGTTCCACATAAATTTCTGGATACTTGTTAAACTCACACATCCCACAGGAATTTGGCAGGAAAAATTTATTATTGCAAACGTTTTATCAACACAGTCAACGTGACTCCGATTTGTGTGTTCAGTCTCACAACATGATTTGGCGAAATATTCTGCCACCATCAGGAGAAGTTCCACACAAAAATTGTAAATTACATCTTCGCATAACGACAGCAAAATAGTTTGTCGAAACACGTGGCGACACAATAAATATTCCACCGAACACATAACATAAAGCTGTGCGAAAATAAAACAATGACATTAGTTGTCAAACACAACACAACACTACACAACACAACACAACATAACATCTCTCGACAGAAAGAAATCTAACCTATAGTTAAGTGATCCTATCCCAGTGAAATTCACAAGATCCAAAAATTAAAGCTATACGAAAATGTTAAAAGCTTTACACCACGTGACGTGTGAAAATAAGGCAACAGCTGTCTGCGCAACATTTTGCAACGCTCCACACTGTGTGTTGGATAAGCAAAATTCTACGCAGTCCGTAGGTCCCATGCGGTAATTTATTAACCCATATTTCCAGGTGGTAAAATTCTTGATGTATGTAAGACCATAATCCAATAGACTAAACTACCTACCCTGCAAATGGGAAATATTCTTCAAAATGGGACATAGCAATTTCCTGACACATTCTTATCGTTTCATTCCTTAGGACTTCCCTTTCACTCGATTTTACAAAACCCACGCAGTTCAGAAAGCGTCGTTAAATGAACTGGGGCAAAACTAAGTACCTTGCCCTAGAACCCCCCAGGGTGCAGCATAGCTATTGACAACATGAAGTTACGCACCTGCACCCTGTGGAAATACGAATATGTTTACATGCGGCTCAGAATCGAGTGTTGTATTTGCCCCACTTCAAACCCCGAAGACAATTAAACGTGAAGACTGATTCAATCTGGTGTATGACGACGTGTATTTTACATTTTCTACAAATAAACCATCTGCGGCCTTGGTCTCAACATTTAACCCGTAGGACAACTTTCCACAATTATTTTTTAACTTAATCCATCAACTCCTGCTTGCAGATTGACTCCACTTTACTTTAAAAAAACCCGTAGGAAATCCACAATATAACCTACATTTAACTTTCGGCGACATTAGAATGAGGTCGCCCAATTTCAGTTCACTTTCCACTTCTGTTCTGCAGCATTTTCTCTTTATATTTTTAATCTCCTTTTCTCAGAAGTGACATGGCAGTTCCCTCTGAAGTGAGAAGAGAGGTCTGCTACTTCTTCTTACTCTACGTCCTGACATGACGGACATGAGCAGATACAGACAATTCAGTATGGTTAGGGCTTCGGCGACTCCAAAGTTTAATGACGGTAAGCAGGGAATTCCATAAGTTCAAACAATAAATGAACAACCCTCTCCTCAGGTTAAAATGTCTCCAATCGATTAACAGAATAGGACCCAGAGGCTGAGGGACATGCGTCTGTGTGGAAGAGCGCGCGCGAGCCCATACACACACACACACACACGACGTCGGCCAGCATTTTCGCGCACAGCATTGACAAGTAACGCACAAGACAACCGAGAATAAACATACGAGTTCTGAGTCTCTAAAATACTGAAGCCATTTGTTGGCGCGTTTGCAAAATTCATGAAAGCGACTCTTAGCTTTGTCATGCCAGTCTATTCTTCCATCTGTCATTCCGATTGTGCGCATGGAGCAACTTGGCTCCCTCTGGAAGAATTTCCGTGAAATTTGATATCCGAGAAATTTTCTTTTTCGAAAACATGCCTTGAAAATTCACGCTTCACTGAAATATGGCAAGAACAAAAGGTACTTCACATGCAAACCGACGCAGATGTGTAATATTTCACTTAATTATTCTTAGAATGAGATGTTTCAGTCAAAAGTTGTAGAGAAAATCAAAACACACATTTTATGTTCAATATTTTTTTCTGGAAAATCTGCTGTTTGTGAGATAATGTGGTAATACACACGTATGGCACAGCCAGACAGGCAATACATAACAATATAATATGACAGAGGAAAGACGCGATTTGCCTGCTGAATAACTAAGGCAAGACCACAAACACAATCTTACTGCGTTTCCACGGCAACAACGGTTACGTGAACGCGTCTCAACGGTACGCTGATAGTACATTACCTGTCTTGTTAAAGAGGTAGTCATTAATACAGCCGGAATCTTAATGTCTGCTGCACATCCAGCTGGATATTGTTTTATGTTTCGCCGAATCTGACACCTTTGAATGCCATCACAATGGCGTCATGTATATTCCCCTGGCACTAAAACAAGCTGCAACTGCAAATTTTTCGCTACGTTCAGCAACAGTTCGGCACTTCATGTAATTTCCTAAAGCAACAGTTTCCTGTAAGTGTAACCAAGCCAAGCGTACTGCGCCCACGGCGAGAGTCAGATTTACCAAACATGACGTCACGTTCATTCCCCCCCCCCTCTCTCTCTCTCTCTATATATATATATAAATAAAATCACTTCCACGGCCAGTACAAGACATTTCATTCGTAGGCCTAGACGGTACACATTAGAACCAGGTATATAGTTCACAACGTTATCAAATTTTGTGATGTTGACTCGAAATGCAGTCTAGTAATTCCCCCCAGTCGAAGCAATTTTAAATTTGGACCGCAATTCTCAGATTCGAAAGTAACGCAGTAACGGTCGGTTACCCCGCCCCACGGACTGCTGCACGTGTCTTCTTCGTCCCAGTTTTCCCAGCACCAGATTTCATCGTCAAAATTCCACGCTGACTTACGCTCTGCCGCGTCGCATGCCATTAACAGCTTCGTATTACGGGCCAGTTTATAAATACGAGACACAAACACAGAACTGCTACAGTAATACTCCTCTGGCGGTAGAAAGTAATGATAGCGCACTTTACTGTCGACACAAGACACGGTTTTCTCATCCTCTCCCTTTAAAAAAGAACCGGATATATAACTGAACGCTATTCAATGGAATGTAAAGAGGAACACATGTATGGGAGGTGGTCTTTATGGGAGATGGGAGAGTCTGCTTACAGGGCCACCTGGACCCGCATAGTGTCGGACTCGCTACAAACCGGCAGTTCAACTCAGAAAATAAATTCACGTGTCTCACAACAACCAGTTCGACACTTTAATGAAACGTATGGTACAGAGTTCAAAATGAAGGCCGATGCTTACCAAGGTGTTGGTCAACACGTGCAGCACAGAGATGCGAGCACAAGAACGGTACACACGTTCCCATGTTCGGGAATGAATACACACCGAGGGCCGAAAAACGTGTGTCGACCAAGGAAAAGATGGACTCCAACGTCTATGGAGAGAACATGCATGGACGGATTATATATTGTTGCTTCTGCTGATGGTGATAAATGAACACGCCACTGACCAGAATGTGTAAGAGGTGACGTCAGAAAATCACTCCGAATGCTTCGTACAACTACATACTACACGTAAATCAGACAAAAGGGTCCAAGCATTCTTACAGTTTACTGACCCACTGTTCCCCTATCCCAATCCCGGGTGACTGCAACTTACGTTTCCGCCAGTCAAAATGTCCGAAAGACATCACCAAATGAATTGCAGATTATTAAGAAAACATACTGACTGCGTGAAGAGCCGTTTAAAGTGCCTATTTTATGATCAGTATTGATCACAATTCTTTTGGTGCTCTTTTATGTTTACTCTGAAACAGAACTGTGGGGGTTGCGTGTTGTCTGAGCCTCGGGGTTGAACCCGTCCGTATGTCAGTCAGCAAGCAGCTTGCTGTGGGCCCTCTTCAGAGTTCAAACACCTGCGTGCGTCCATCTCAACCATTCGACTGCCCACTCAAGAACGAGAGCTGACGGCGGTTGGGAACATGCAACAGGCCTGTATTACCTTACATCAGGGGTCTCAAACACGTGGAATGTCAATATCAACGACACGGCTGTCTCTTAGTATCATTTCAATGGTATTAAGTATATCACTATCAACCATTTAATCAGTTGTATAGAACACTATTGGAAATCATTGCACCCCCTTCCGTAGCACATTAATGGATAGCGGACGTGTAAGTCCCAACATCAAAAGACTCATCATTTTGTTCACAGAGTGCACGTATGTGTTTATGATTCTTCAAGTGAACAGCTATCTTTTCACTGTACAAAATTAACCGCTTACGTTTTCAGTGCAGACAAAGAGAGGTGCGTGCGAGGGATGTCACCCTAAAAAAAGACCAGTTTCAAAAACTGGCTTGTCAGCATCACGGATCCTTCCTGTTATGTCCTCATCACTCCTGTTTTAGCTACAAATGGGCATGTTGTACCAGAGAAAGACTAGCCTGACGTCAAACCTAAGCCCGTCTCGTTATGGAAACACTGTGGTGGAGTTGTAACAGGGAAGGCCCTACATTCCTAACGAACAGACCAGCACCAACACAGCAGTAATGCTCCCGTCTTCAAGTAGGGAGACAATCAGCCCTTCGCCTGACCACAAAGACCTTAGGTAATTATGTTTTTGGTGGATTCTCTCAGTTTATCGCTGTGAATTACGACTCTCACAAGAAAAGAAATTTCCAATTTCCCATCGATCTACATAGGCCTACACAGTTCACTTTATGCCATACATATTCGCCATGTTGATATAGCGTCGTTATACATCCAACACACAAACATGGGACAAAGTTGACTACACAAAACCCTTATCTATTGGAATCCGAAGCAACATTAAAGTCCCTCTGCGACTTTCAGCATCAAGTATTTCACCGTTTCCTCCCGCAGTGACGCAGGTACTGTACCGAGTGATGACGAATGTACTGTACCGAGTGATGACGCAGGTACTGTACCGAGTGATGACGCAGGTACTGTACCGAGTGATGACGAATGTACTGTACCGAGTGATAACGAATGTACTGTACCGAATGATGACGAATGTACTGTACCGAGTAATGACGCAGGTACTGTACCGAGTGATGACGAATGTACTGTACCGAGTGACGACGAATGTACTGTACCGAGTGATGACGAATGTACTGTACCGAGTGATGACGAATGTACTGTACCGAGTGATG
>Ga0131853_10001865_pt1 | contig 37562 bp, 29 predicted proteins | sample TergutLab28metaG_FD_92764 | JGI IMG/M metagenome (GOLD analysis project Ga0131853, IMG submission 92764) | Labiotermes labralis P1 segment gut microbial communities from Petit-Saut dam, French Guiana - Lab288 P1 (version 2) (version 2) | ecosystem: Host-associated > Arthropoda: Insects >... | reverse complement strand
CTCCCCAGTGGTCTCTTTCCCTCTGGTTTCCCCACCAAGACCCTATACACCCCCCTCTCCTCACCCATACGCGCCACATGCCCAGCCCATCTCATTCTTCTCGATTTTATCACCCGCACAATACTGGGTGAGGAGTACAACTCATGTAGCTCCTCGTTATGCAATCTCCTCCATTCCCCCATTACCTCGTCCTTCCTAGGTCCAGATATTCTCAACACTATGTTCTCAGACACCCTCAGCTTCCTTTCCTCCCGCAATGTCAGTGACCAAGCTTCACACCCATACAAAACAACAGGCAAAATTATAGTTCTATATATCTTGATCTTTAAAGTTTTGGATAGCAACCTGGAAGACAAAAGGTTCTGCACCGAATGATAGCAAGCATTTCCTGACCTCAGTCTGCTCTTAATATCTTCCGCAATAGAATTTTGATTTGTTAAAGCTGTTCCCAAATATTTAAACTCTTTCCACCCTCTCAAAGGTACTATTATCAATATTACTTGTATCACTTCTGTTCCTAATTCCACATATGCTGTATTTCTGTTTAAAATCTTCTCAGCTCTTTCTTGACTAGGTTCCTGTTCCTGCCTTTATGTTTTCTTGTTAAAATACATGTTCCTTTTTCATTATCATGAATTGTGATATCCAGTTTCTTGTTAGGGATGGCTGTGTCACATTTCACTTGGTGTTTCCGTAATATGGTTACCTTATTTTCATAATCTGTTTGTGCTTGTGGTGCTTGCTTATACCAGTGTTCCTTGTCTAAATTTAACCCCCTTTCCTTACATATATTAAAGCATAGTTGAGCACACACACTGATGTTTCTTTATTCTTATTTTGCCAATATTGGGCATGCTGATTTGTGGTTTGTTTTCTTGTTGAATTGTTGACACAGTCTGCATGTGCTGTTTCTGTTTCCAGTATTGTTGTTGCATAATATTTGGTTTGTAGTGCCTGATCTTATGCCACTATTATTTTACTTTCAGTTTCTGCTTGCAGATCTTCCCTCGATAGTCATACAACGTACCTTCTTCACTAATCAGCTATGTATACTTTTAAGGTACTGTCCATGCATTGCTTTCCCTTTTTTTTTAAAGCACTGTCCCAATCCTGCTCTCTTTGTTGTGTGCCTTCCTGCTGCTTTCATCATAATCATCACCACCACCACCACCATCATCATCATTGTGTGAGGCTTTATTGATTGTAGGTTGTACTATGGTAACCATACAGGAAACATGTCATGAGGGAAAGTTGTCTCAGTACATGCCATGAAGTCATAAGGAGGAGTGGAGGTGCAGCTCCCATTATTCTTATTATACTATGGTAACCATACTGGAAACATGTCATGAGGGAAAGTTGTCCCAGTACATGCCATGAAGTCATAAGGAGGGGTTGAGGTGCAGCTCCCGTTATTCTTAACTTGAGCACTAGATGGAGGTGAGTGGTCAGCTTCATAATGCCAGCTGCTCCACTTCCAAGGAAAAAGTCCCCAGGTCCCATTGAATAGGAGTCTTGGTGAGTCCCAGACCTAATTTAGATGCTTTGGAGAAGTAAAAATCTTTTACCTCTTCCTAGGATTGAGCCACAATCAGTTGCTTGCCTATTCACTATACCACCTACACTGTCCCTGTGAGTTTTAGGTTTTTGCAGCGCTGTAGTTGAGGTTTCCATCCTTCCAGGATATGGTGCTCTGTTGTGGACATTTTGACCCCTGAAGGTCAGACCACTACATTTTCTCAATATCTCCAGCACTGATTACCCTCTGATGTGGCATCATGTTCCAGAAGGACACAAACCTCAGCTACACTATCTGTGCTCCAGTGAAGGGGAAGATTGATTTTTGACTTACAAAACCTCCTTATGGATAAAACTCCAGTTCTTTTCATAATTTAGCATCCATGTATAACCTCATTGCCATTGATACCAAGATGGATTTAATTCACCTCTATTTTATTTTTTTATTTTCAGACAGTATTACCCGATGTAGACTCTCTTCTCTATGTTGATACAGACACATTATTTCTTGGTCCTCTGGAAGATGTTTGGAGACATTTTGACCTTATGAATGCCTCCCAAATGGCAGCACTTACACTAGAGCATGAAGATCCTAATACAGGCTGGTACAATCGTTTTGCTAAACACCCTTACTATGGATATTTAGGTAAATATTGTACTTAAATAATTTTGATTATATACTGCAGTAATAGTGAACATATGCTGCAGGTTTATAAGAAAAGAAACAATGCATATTAATGTGGTATTATCTAGTAAGGAGATAATTCTACACTGTGACAACTGAAATATTTGTAGTTAAGCTTATATAGTGCGGTATCACACATTAATTTGTATGCTTGCATAGAACAGGATTAGTAGAACGTTATTGACTGAGAATGGAAATGAATAAACTAGAATTTATTTGCATTGTGTACATCCATTCATGGAGTGTGTCGAGTATTATTTTGACATACAGACACAAATGAAGTGAACAGACATTGCATCCACTTGCGCTTTTTTTGATATGCACTATAATCATGTTTAGTATCTAATGTTAATTGAAGTACTCTAAAGATACTGAATGTTTTTGAAGGGTCAGAGAGTGTATTTATATCACTCATTGCTACCAAATTCTATTTCAGGTGTGAACTCCGGTGTCATGCTAATGAATCTTACGCGCATGAGAGCATTTAGTTGGACCGACTATGTTGTACCAATTTACAAAGAGTATAAGTTGAAAATCACCTGGGGTGATCAGGATATCATCAATATTATATTTCATTTTCATCCAGGTAATTTCATGCACTCTTCTGAAGTGCTACAGGCCATTCTGGACCTTGGCTACCAGTTCAATCTTCCTCCATTCCTTTCAGTCTCTGGCCATTGCCTGTCTGTTTCTTATTCACAGTGTATATAAATTCTCGCATCTGGTTGTGAATTCAATTGTACTGTTTTCTCAAAAAACTTGTTTTGTGTGGGATTGGGATGTCAACCCATTGCCCAACCCTAATTCTGGAATCTCTTGACCTGTCTGGCCAGGGAGACCCTGCCACTAGCTACACAACTACCAGCATAGCTCTTGAGATCATTGGATTACACAAGCTGCACCACCACGGCAAGGCGTAGACATTATTGGTGGAATTTTATGCATTACTAATAAAATTATAGCAGTTTGTGAGATTTCAGGCTTCTGCTGTCAAAATGTTGAGGCCTTCTGTCTGTGATGTTAGGTGGCATAGGTTTGAAGTTGGTTACTGATTTTGTGGGACAGCCTGTTAGTCCTATCTTCAAGGATCAAGCATGACCCTTGAAGATGGGACTGATAGGTTGTCCCAAAATGTCAGTAACCAACTACCAACCTATGCCCTATACTCATAACTTGAGTTTTCTTCATTTTGTGTCTTATATGAACTAAACTGAATAAAATCCTCTTTAAAGCTTTTTGTTGTGGGTTAGGAGATCAAGATTGTTTTTATCATAGTTCTGTATGTTTAATTATAATAATTTGAAATTCAGGTAGTGAGTGAAGTGCCGAGTGAAGACTGACTAAGCTGGGTGTGGCTCTTAAGATAGTCCTTATTTCCTGCCATGTAGTTTTGAAATATCCTGCAAAACAGGCCACCAGTACCATTTCCTCCCACATCTCTCCAAATATGTCATCAATAGTCATTACAGCACACTTCATTTGATTGAACATAACCACAGCAGTTGACTTTGTCACAAGAAACAAATAATCTACAAGCTTTGAAACACTTTCCCTTTGTTGTGTGTTCTATTTTTACTGATTTATTAGCATCTCCAAAGTACAGTCAATTCATACACATTTTGCTTAGAAAGGGTGATGGTATACCAGCTGGACAACCTCAGCATAGTTAGGATGTGAATGTTAAAATGGTTATTGTAGGAATGGGTTGTAAAGATATTACTTGAATTGAGTTACCACTTCTTGGGGTTCAGTGTTGGGCTTCATTATGATAATGATGAACCTTTGTGCCCTGCAATGAAAGGAAATTTCTGCTTTGTATTCTTGGTGTTTGTTTGGCTGTTTTCATTTTTATATTGATTTTCAAATAATTCTCCAGCAAGGTGCTGCCACAGTACTGTAACATGTGGTATAACTTATATCCTTGTCCTTCATAAATCAGTGATCAAAATTTGTTCACCATTTGAGCAGCTGTGAACTTCTCAAACACATTGCAGTAGCTGTAAATCGTTACAATTTGTCCTGTGTTCATGTTTCCAGATAAACTGTACGTTTACCCATGTCGATATAACTATCGACCAGACCACTGTATGTACATGTCTGTCTGCAAGAGTGCAGAGTCTCAGGGTGTTGCAGTATTACATGGAAGTCGAGGCAGCTTCCACGCAGAGAAACAACCAGCATTTCGAGCTATCTATCGAGCTGTGGAGGAGGTAACATCATTTTATTTATTCTTATTATTTACTATAAATCTTTGTATTACAGAATTCTGTGATAGTTCATAATGAACACCAATACTGCAATAAGGGTGGCTCCTACACAAGGTGATTCTGTTGGCAATCTTGCAAGTTATAAATTTTTATCCAGGTGCACTGTAAGAATTGGCAAAGGGGTGTATGTATATTTTTGTGTGTTTCTTCTTTTTAAAGATATGACACACTGCTGTGGACATTTAAGTTTGCCAAATTGATTAAAGTAAGTCATATTATATTTTGTGAACTGTGGCCTTTAAGCATGAGTGTAAGATTTCTAAAAATGATTACACACGAAAGATCAATTTCTGTTAAACTCAGTTGATTTCACTGAACAGTTTAATGTGTGATGGATTTTGCTGTGATCATATTTAATTTATTTTGAATTTACCTTGTTTATAGTGGAATGAGGGTGTCTGCTGGTTAATTGAATAACTGTGTCTTATTATACTGTATCCTTTATTTTAAATGCCTGTTGCAGTACCAGTTGGGCACTGATCTCTATGTCAATCTGTTTTTAACTATACGCAACTACTTGGAATTAACTACCTCCACCAACTGTGGCAAGATTCAGCACATCTTCACAAAAGCAATGCAACATTTTATTCAGAAAACATATGGTAGATAACAAAATCGCATGTGACACAAAATGTGGTTTTGCAAGTAATTTGTCACCAATTTTTAAGATTTCCTTCGGAAAAGTGTTACAGTGATGGGCGTTGTGACTGGTTACATAAAAGCCACTGTCTTGCACTTCTGAAAGAAAACATGCAGATACACAACTAGCGAGGGCTGAGCAGTTAGTTTCTATGTTGTCAGTGTACACATACAGTTCATTCACTCTTCTCATATTTGCAAAATATACAAGAATCAGCTGTTACAACCACAAAGCAATTGTAGGAAGTGGAATAGAAGTTTAGATCTGCAGTTAAGGAGAATATTCAGCACATTTTGCTGCCAGAAGCCAACCTAGCACTAACAGTGTGTATGAACTGCCCAACTCCATAGAACAGAATCATTCTTGAGAAGGCAGTGGTCCCACAGTTAATCAAATTTGCTGTATTATATGGAACCAGAATGTTCATACCATGTTCACAAGAGTCCACTGCTTGTCCCTGTCCTGTCTATGCCTCCCCACCCCTTCACCTCCACCCTGTTTTATCACAAGTAATACTATCCTCCCATCTGTGCATGGGTTGCCAAAGTGGTCCCTCTTCCTCAGGATTCCCCCACTGGTTGTGCCATAAGAATGTCTTACAGAATTGAGATATATGTTTCTAATTGGGACCATTTTATAATCACTTTCGCAGATAAACCATATGAATGTTTTATACTACATGTCTTTTGTAATATTTGTGTGTGTGTTGTACTTATGTAAATAATTTTATAAAGATTTGTTTTCTACTAAAGTATATTTAAACATATTAATGTTATTAATGCAGTTGTATTACTTTGATAATATGAAACTCTGGCTCCTATATGTGAAATATCATTCTTAGATACATTAGTCAGTTCATAACTGTATTTAAGCTGTGTTGTGTGTGTCAGTTTTGTTCTTATGTGATAGCAGTGCTTGTCATGAATAGAAGTACTCATAGGTCCCATTGAGGTGCTCAATGTGTGTATATATATTTTCCATATTGGCCATTTCCTGTGAAGGCTTAAAGGACATTTCAAAATGTCTCCAGTACAGGAAGAAGTTACATAAATGATCAATATACTCATCTCACATAAGTACCAGGTATGAGGCATACAGTAAGCCTCCACTTACAGTGAACTACTGTTACTTTGGTTTCCCAATAATACAGTTTCATATCAGTTCCAGATCCTCATTGTATGCAGTTAACCAAGACAAGGAAATGAAGAGTCCAAAAATGTAGTGTACATTTTGCTGTTTTATCTTATTATATACCTGAAATGTCTGTATACTGTGTCTGTAAGCTGTGTAGGTTGGCCAAAGCCATCCTACACAGCTTACAGACACAGTATCTCAGACAAATGCAATAATAGCGCACAACAGAAAGCTATCCACCTATTATCTAGTTATACAGTACTCCCTGTTGGCAAAGTGGATCAGAAAATATGGAAGAAATTTCATTTACAAAACTAATTTTGGAATGAACAACTTGGGAATAAAAAAGGAAGTAAGTTCTGTAAACATTTGTATCAGTTGTGGCAGAACCTCTGTCTACACACATTGTTCCTGTTATTACCTTAACAACTTTTAATAACTTCAGTTGCATTTTATGGACTTACATAATATATATTTCTTCCTCATTATGTTTTAAAGACCAATTTAGAACCTGAGGATGACCTGAGATAGGTAGCAACATGTAGTTCTATTCAGTAAATAGAATTTTATTCTGTTTGGAAAGACATTAATTTTTTAACTGTTAGCAACACAGTGGGATAATATTTGTGAAAATGAGGGCAAATTTGGCTAAGTTGTTCATCCAGTAAATGTCTGTATGTTAAATTCACACTACACAAGCACTACTGTTACTTCAGTGGCATATACAAGAGAAGGCACAAGGAAAGATGTGTTTTTTGGTCACAGCTGTTCATAACCTCAAAGAGAATGCATTTTCCCAAGGATGCTGAGGTACATAATTCCACGTTAATTTCTCAAGATTCAAGACCATTTTGGATCAAATGCTGACTTTACTATGCCCCTACATTCCTTTCTGCTAACAATACTTGGTAAATATGGGTAATACCTGGGACCACTATTGTTTTCAGCTGACATTAAGGTGTAATGCTTCCTTTACTGGTCACTCACATTAACATAAATTAATGGAATCCTGTTACATCACACCTTGCCATATAGACAGAGCACAAAAGTGCTTGATCATAAATGGAGTCACCAGAAGAAAAAAACTTTTCCTTCTGTATGTAAGTTTGTCAGTGTGGCCAAATATGAGGCATGCACATCTGAAGCCTGTTTGAGGAAGCTCAATTTCAAGATTTTGCCAGCAGTTGGACAAGTTCACCACAAACACCCAGACAGGTGTCCCAGTGATCCCATCAGTGTACCTCATCTGCGAAGAATTTACCTACCTAAACCACTATTCTCCAGCCTCCTGTACATCATCTGATGTAAATGTGTGACCTCTGAGGGCTTTCTTTAATGGTCCATTGCAAGACAACAAGTCTAGGCTGTATGCAGGATGCCTGAGCACCTCCCATTACACGGTATTCAGTTCAGAAATCTGTGGGCCACGTTGGGTTGGACACTGTCCTGCAGCAGGATGATGCCATGTGATCAGTAAGTTTACCTGGACATTTATTCTTGATCTTGGTATGATGATTCTGAAGTATTTGCCTGTAATGGTTTGCACTGATCATGTTGTTAATGTGATTCAAATTCCAGAAGCATAGGTACCTCAATATAAAAAAAAAACATCACTTTACAAGTGTATGATGTGAATTTCTTCAGTCAAGTAAAGCATACCTGCTGCTTTTTTAATTTATGGGTACCAAATATGGACACCTTAGCTCATAATGTGCCACATTCTGCCAAAGAAATACATCATCTGCAGTAAATGTTCCAGTGACATTGAAACACAAATCTCCTTGTGTGCATGTGTCAGTGGATATGGGATCCACTGGGAACACACTTTCTATGATCCAAGATCCTGTACAAATTCACGTACATTGCTGACACTCATATTAGTTTTTGTCGACAGAGAACAACCAGTCCAACATCTTTATTAACTGCATCTTGCCTTGTGCAATGTTCTCTGGATTACTGACAATGTGAGCTTGTGCTGGTCTTGGCATGTTGGTGGTTTGCTGGCTGCCTGTTCAAAACATATGGAGCCAAACTGCCACTGTTTCTTTTGATACACATGCAGCACCATGCCCAGCACACATCCACCTGAGTTTCAGCAGGTTTACATCCTCCCATTCTAAGAAACTGAATCACTTCCTTCTCGCCCTGTTTGGAGTATTCACTACCTGGTATACCATCATCAACCTGCACTGAAACTTTGTCGATACCAGCTACTCATCCAGTTGACCGTCCGGTTCTGCAGTTTCTGTACATAGATGTACACACTGCCACAGCAGCACCACAGTTTCAGTTGTACATGCCTCATACATAGTAAATTTCTGCATTTCCCTGTAAGATTCTTTGTATAAATGAAGTAATTGTTTTATTAGTGTAACAGTTCTTTGTATGTGCAATATTGTTCTCCTGTTGTTACTGTACCATTTTTAATTCGATTAAAAGTTTTTATATATGCAAAATGAGATAAGTGGATATCTGAACACCTTAAACCATGCAGTGGAATAATTTCAAAACTGGTTTGGTGTCACACAGTTACAATTCATATGACCAATGATTTATAGTCTCCTTACTTTTTCTGGCCAGTCATTGGTCACTCCTGCTGGCTACCATACAAAATGGAACATGGCTGACTTCGAGCTACGTACAATCTCTGTTACAGAGAGGCTCTTTCGTCTGCAGTTGTGAAGTCGGTGTTCAGTCAATTACAACACTGCATGTTACTGTATGACACGTGTGCTAATAATTCCATAAATTCAGATGAAAGAAGCAGGCCCCATTCTTACTCTGTTCAACAATAAAGCCCTGTTTCATCTCAGTGGGCATGTGAACTCGTGCAACAGGTGCAGAAAATCCTATATCCATCCACAAAATGCCATTACATGACATGATGGATGGATGGTGTGCTATGAGTGCAACAAAGATTATTGGGTAATTTTTTAATTTCATGAGACCGTACATTCACACCAATATATTATACACATTGTCACATTTTTTATCACATGTCTGATGAGAGAACCCAAGTCTTTTTTTGCAACAGCACTCTCAACAGGGATGGAGGGTCTCCCTTCAATTTTTGTTACTAAATGACAAAGAGATACAACATTTAAAGCATCTGGGTTTCAGCTTACATATGTTGTAAAAAAATATTAAAACTGTGTAACTGTCAGCATTAGTCTCTGTCTGTATGGTTTGGCTTCTCCATTGTGTTCTGCAATAAACTGTTCCCAGATTTTAAAATATTTCTGTCAGTAATGGTGTCACTGATATGGTCTTTGTATAATCTGATACCCTTGCATATGTTCTCCTATGGGTAGGACTTAATACAGTGTTACACAAGTTTATGAACTGTACAGGCATAGATATGCAGACTATGTTCCTTAATCTCCTGCAATTGAAAGCAGAAGTGACAAGACTCAACCTAAACACATTATAAACAAAAGTTATCCATTTTATAAAAGATGATGGAACTGCTCTCCATTATTTGAAACAAGGGCTTGACAAAATTATGGACAGTTGTGACAGATACACATTTCTTTATTAATATGGAGTTGGGCTGCCATTTGCCTGCAATACAGTTTCTATCCTTCTTTGAATAGACTCATATAAGTTCTGAATAATCTAGCCGAATACTGTACTGCTCCACATGAAGTACATCTTCTAGTTGCTCGAGAGATGATGGAGAAGGGAATCTGCTTCTCACCCCACTGTCTAAAACTGACCACAGTGGTTCGATGATATTTAAGTCTGGTGATTGTGCTGGTAAGGGAAAATGTTTAAGGACATCTTCATGCTCCTCGAACCAAGACTGAACACTTCTGGATTTGTGTATGGGTGAACTATCATTTTTAAAAATTGTAGCACCATTAGGAAACATTTGGACCATTGGATGCACCTGGCTACCTAAAATGTCCATGTAGTAACTGGCAGTAATTTGATCATTCAGAATAATTATAGGATCAGTAGAATACCAAGATATTGCTACCCAAATCATCACTGATCCATCTCCATGTTTCACTGTTGGAACAAGGCATTCAAAATTATAGGGTTCCTCAGGCGTTCTCCAAACCTAAACCCAGCATGATGTTGGGAACGTGAAGGACAATTCATCCAACCACGTTACATATTACCAATTATCAGATATCCAGTTTTTATCATCACACCATCTTTTTCGCCTTGTAGCATTGTTTTCATTAATCAGAGGCTCAGCAATTGCACCTCTACCATGGATGTCGGATTTGTGACGCTGTCTTCATACTGTTTTTGTGGAAAAAGGGCCTTCAAGATGAATATTCAGTTCTGCTGTCAGCCTTGCTGCAGTAGTTCTGTGATTTTGAGACAAATCCTCTTCAGTGGATGATGATCCCTTTCATATAGTTTTGCTTTTCAGCCACTAATCCTCTTAGCTGATGATGTCATCCCACAATTTGTGTGCGCCAGCATAACCTTGCGAACTGCTGCTCTGGATACACCTAACAAAGTGGCCATTTTGGTTACAGATGCTCCAGCTAAACATGCATCAACAAGCTGTCCTCTTTGAAAGTCTGACAAGTCTCCCATCTTGCAGTACTTTCATATGAACCGTTACTAAACACAAGCTGTAATGCACTGACACTAGCTTTACACAGCACAAACAAGCAAAAGAATAACGAATGATACAACTAATGTTCTTTCAGTGCAGCCAACACAAACAGTTTTATTCTTATAATGTATAGTGTTTCCATTATTTTGTTCATCCCCTGTATGCAGTCAGGCCACTTTTTTGAAGAGCTTATTCACACACACTGGAGTTCTTCCTGGTGAACAGAATAAAGCTCCCTGAAGACAGTGTCTGTCACTTTTTACACAGTGTGTGTGTGACTGAATTGCCAACTCTTTTCCCTGACAGTTCCTCATATATAAGTCATATGGGTTGAGGCCACAGGCACGTGGTGGCTACAAACCACTACTAATAAAGTGTGTTCCCAAATATGCCCTCACAGCATCCATGGCTACCCTTGCTTGTTGAAATAATGCATACTGGCATTCTTCACGATAAATAAATAAATAAAAAATTGTGTAACTGTCTGTACTAAACTTAAGATGGAGCAAGGTCCTCCATAACAATGGTATACATACACAAATCCAGATGGCTTCATACCTCAAATGGACTGCTGATCAAGCAACATATGAGAACTGTGGATCTGGAAGAGATCCATACTGTATTCTCCACTTCTGGGACCGTGGACAATAAATAAAAATTAAAGCTCAGCACAGTAATAAGAAAAGTGTAACCTTTATTTATCAAAAGGTTTCTTGAAGTGAGATGTAGTCTCCATCTGACTATAAATTCAGCCCATCAAATAAACTCCAGACAGCATGACAGCTATCTGTAGTGGACTACAATAAAGCTGAGATTCAGGACATTTTTTTTTTTTTTACAAGCTGCAGGACTCACAAACCTGAAATTCTGTCATCAGGTACTTTAATGTAATACAGTAAATTGCAATCTGCTCTAACAGTTCATATAATTCCTAAATTAACTGTAATATAAATTCTTGTTTCTCCCTATTAAAATGATCACACTTCAATACCTTAATTTCTGAATGCAAAGTTACGGTTAATTTACATTACATATTTTAAAACATACATTTCCAATCCAAATTGTGATGTTTTAGTGGTCACAAATTTTTATGAATACTGTATGCTGTAACTCAACAGCACCTTTCCTAAGGAGGTCACATACAATGCACAAACTGATCACACAGACAGAAATGATGGAATGTAAAATGTGAAAAGCCACAAGCGACGCTTTCCTAAGAACAAAACAAAACAAACAAAAAAAATACTGTACTTCATACACATATATATAAAATATGAATATCTTAAATAAAAATTGGATTAGAATGAAAACAGAAATTTTACTACAAAACCGCAGGTCTCACTCCTATGCCTATTATATACATATTAACAGCTACACATTTTATTAAGTTAGAGTAAGTTTGGTGAATCAAATTGAAATAACAAAAATTGTGCATTATATAAATGTAGTACTACCAGTAAATATTAAAAAATGAATAAAATCACTACAATAATACAAGAGACTCTTATCTCATTGCTACAGAAGGTGTACTGCTGTTTAGGCAATTAAAAACTTAGCTACTCTGAAGTCCATTACATTCCATCACATAGTATTTCAACCCCATCAAATGAACAAACCAATCATGGAAAAGCAACAACCCTACAAAAATGGTTATCCATCTCTGAAGTTTACAGTAAATTTTATATGTACAAGAGCACTTCCCCTGTACTTCTACAGGGCAATTTGGAGTACACACTACTGCAGCACACAGTTTCATAAATACTGTACACTCAAATATCACCAATACTGCATAAAATTTCTGAACAATAATGACAACACAGGTTACATAACAAGTTAAATAACTATGAAAATCTTGTCTATGAAAAATGTGTCTTCCTTGAAACCTATTTCTCTACTTCCTACAGTTTCTGTATAAAGGCACCATGCAACTTGAGATGAAGTTCAACTGACTGGGTAAAATTAATATTAATGGACCTCATACACACACAGAAAAGTAACTCCTATCCACTCACTTGTTGCATCTGCCAAAATCACTTCACTGGATAAAATCTGGCAAACACAATATATGTACTTCAGTCTAGACTGGTCCATAAGAACTTGTACTTTATGTAAGGCCATTCTTTATGATGTTTTTGTACTTTGTACACACAAGCAACAGAATAAGTTTCAAGTAAAGCTACAGATCATAAACCGGTATGTATTTCTGTCTAATGAGACAGGAAGTGTCCTATCATTTCACCTCGGGTTTTCACACACCATGAACATGAATACCCACCCAGTTTTTAATACAGATACAGATTACATTTCAAACAAGATACAGATTACATTTCAAGCAATAAACTTTTAACTGTCACTTTCACAAATTTGAGCACTTCTGGCTATCAATGGTGGTACTTAAACTTCTACTTGAAATAATTCCAGTCTTATCAGCAGCAGCAGCAGCACTATTACATTTGAAATGCCCCCAGTATGAAGGATAAATTAGCAGGGACAAACAAAAACAAATGTTTAACACCAAAATAACAGTGTGCCTAGAAGCTATGAGTAATATGACCATAATGATGTTCAACGCTTTTCGAGTGTTTCAATTAGTTACAACACATACATTTCCTGTCACGATTTCCCACTTTTTGTCACAAAAATTGGTATTATTAAATAACCACATGTAACTATCCTGCATCATATGTGGTTCACGCATTAAAATCCAATGCATGTCACATATAAGATGATATTTCCTTTCTGAGTAATGTCCAACATGACATGAACCATTTAGAGAAGGGTTATATTTCCACTACACCACAAATGCCAGATGATGCCAAGGAAGGAGCACATACCCTGGACTCTACTGTAGGTAGCCTCATCATACATAAGACATCTGCTTGACAAATACCTAATTGCAATCTGAACTTCTAAAATTAAATTTACACCTCATCTGCACTGCAAAAGTGACAGGAAATTATAATAAAGGCCAAATTCTCAGCCATTAAAGAAACAAAACTAACAAATATTTTCCTCTGTGCCTCAGAGATAGCTAAGTTTAAAAATATCTTCAACAGTGTGTATTGCAACAGCTTCATGACCTCAATATTGGAGTTTATTGAACATATTCTTAGTCACTCATAAACACACACTTCAGTTTAATATCACTCTAATTAATTAATAAAATATCTACACATGTGGTAATTCAAATGAGCACACTACTCTTAATTTCTGGTAAAACTGAAAGAAATAATAAGAGCAAAAACGGCAAATACTGTAGGAGGACATAACAAGTGGGGAACTGAAAATACTGTCTGTTGATTTAAAAATGGTATGCAACAATAAATACAGTTGGTAAAACATTATGAAAAAAAGATAAATATACCTGAATCAAACTTACATAATTGTAACTGAATACCTGGAACTTTGAAGTGGAGGTCAGCAGTGATGCCTCTCAACCATCTAAAAGTGATCACTGTCACAGTCAACACTACACCTCCAAAATCTGCAGGTTCTAAATTATTAAACTCAACATGTTTCTACTTAAATACCAGGTATACATAACCTCTGTGTGTTCAATTACAGCATTAGCATTTCAATGGTTGCTGGTCTGTACAATATACTTTTCCAGACAATGTCAAAAGCATTACCAACACTTCGATTCGAAACAGTGAACCACACGAGTCTCTACAGCAATGCTTCCCACACCATGTGCTTTGAACTAACAGTTCTGTGAATATGTTTATGAAACGAAAGGTTTTCATTTTGAATATCAATCAGTATCAAGAAAAAACACAATAACCAAACAGTACACTTTCTCTCAACATCAGGATCAAAACTATTCTACAACTTTTTCATTCATGTGATGTTCAAATCCTGCAATGCCCATGTCAAAGATCAGATCCCCAATCTCAGTTTTGAAATACTGATATACATATTTTTTAATGTGTAAACAACATGGGGATAAAACTACATAACTGACAAAGTTATTTAAAGAATATACAACTTGTCAGATGGAAATTAAAATTTTTTTATTGCAACAGATCTCCTATTCTGTAGAATTTTTACCATGGAAAATGTGACTACATATGACACAAGGACTAATTTAAACAGAGCCTTTGTAAATCTATGAAATGTTAACACGGTGAATCTGTAATATGTTAGGTGACAAGTGTGCTGTTTCATATGAACAGTTTTATATACAGAGAGCATAGTGACATGTCCTATACAAATTTTGTCAAGGGTATATGAAAAATACAACACACTACATGTTCTTTTTGCACCGCTGTGCTTATTAGTTTTTGTTTGTTTTGTCCAAGTTTCCTGATGTCAAAACCACTTGAGATACAGTACTCCTAAGGTTAATTTGCACACTAAAGAACAATTTCTTTACTAATAAACTTTAGCAATTTGCTTTTATCATGGTCACTGACATAAGTGGCATCATCATAATCACCACCACCATAATGATCATCATCCACTTCAACGAAATTTCATTCCCTGTCAAAGACTTAATATGGTAGGAGCAATGCAGTATTTTTCTCACAAGTGAAAGAATCATACACCACCAATCAATAATACGGTTTGGTTTGTGTCAACTTGACAGTACCGATACACATAATCTCAACCTACATACAAATCTTAATCTCAGAAAAAATGTTAACAAAGCGAAGTGAATGATTCTAATACTGTATTGCAGAATCCACTGTAACCTTGCTAACAGAGTACATTCAGCCATCATTTGAACCAGTGAAATAAAAACTTCACATCAAATCAATGAACATCTACTTTGCCATAAAGTGACTAAATAGATTCTACCATCAATGAAACAGTGCCACAAGTTATCAACAGCCAGTCAGCTATTTTCAATGGAAATCTTATCCTGCTCCTGACAATTACTCTAACTGCATATGCATTACTTCTTTGTCAACAATGGACTTGAATTCATGCAGAAAGCAACTACTTGCAACGTGGAAGATTCAAGAATTCTGAGACATTATGTTATGTCAATTGGTAAAAAGTTGCCAATGTTACTATAGTCTTCTTGAGGGTGTAGAAATCCAATGGACTGTTAGATCTTGCAGATGCAAAACATTGGTTAATGTATCAGGACATACGTTATCAACACCAATCTGAGAATATCAAATCTCACATGCAACATTACTTTAGAGCCCAAATGATACCGAATTCTAAACAGCTCAACAATGTTTCCATACTCTCAGATTATCTATTTTCTTACTTTTAGTAACTAAAATGTCAACAAACATGAGGAACCCTAGCACATCGGCAACTTGTTTTTGCCCAACAGTGCCCAATCTCGTATAAGCTCTATAACCTGTACATATTACATTATTTTTCAAATAAATCAGAAAAAGAGTGTAACTTCAAAAAAACAATGTGATGTTCTGTGTTCGTTTTACAACAAAACATTCATTTCAACACATATTTCATTAAAAAATTCCACAAACCTATAGCATTTTATTTGGCTGTTTTATTGTATGGCCAACTGCGTCTGCAAAGCATAGTCACTGGTGCAATATATACTTCTCTACTGGAAACAAGAAACTACCTGGCTTTTACTGTCTATTTATGTGAGACTCCTGCAAAGGAAACAGTAAAAGGCCAAAACCACTTGTATATTGCTGAAAGTTTTAGCCCTGTGGCTATTTAAATTCAAACACAAATAGTTAATTCTGAAGAAATGAAGACTCAGCTGCAGAATGTTGTTCAAGTAGATATTAGTGGCAGTATGTGTACTCTTGCAGTGCTTTTTTTCATATCAGATGAACCACTCTCGCTTTTTCTGCACCTGGTGGCCTGTTGCTGAGTGCACAACTGCAGAGTCTGGGTCCAGGGCAGATTCTGCTCCTTTGTCTTCTTGAGTTAAATATTCCCCTTTATGACGTGCTAAATATCGTCCAATCAATATTGCCATTATCACCAAAGCTAAGAAGATGATGGCCAAAATGCCTGGAAAATTGTAACAAGATACTGACATCAACTAAAGCAAAGTGGTTACTATATACATCACTTACTTTATGATACAAACTCTCCATTTTCCCCACACAGCACATCTATTATAAGTTTCATATGATACTCAGTACGAAATGCTATCACTTCTTTAAACAGCATTAAACATGCATTCTTTGTAATGGTAACATCACACCTTCTGTGAAGTAGAAACTGGATTCTTATATACTATTCAGATGAACTGCAAGGCTTGAAGAGTAAAACAAAGTGGTGTATAAGGAAATCCTCATATGGTAGGGTTCAGACAAGCCACTGAAATCTTTAAGCACAATGCACAATTATAATGTACATAACTCTGATATGCAGCAGTTGGCATAACAATAATGGTACACTAACTCCTCTATATACCAGTGCTCAGACAGGATGGTATTTCCTTGTACCCTTGCACCAGTGTCACAAATGTGATAAGAACACGTGAACATGCATGCACACACAACAGGAATACAAATGTCAACATCCACAGAAATGAATACAGAAGTCCTCAAAACTGTTCTAAACAAAAACTGAACTGGAAAAACAATTTATCACCAGTTCTCAAGCATCTCAATAAAGACAGTGAGAAGGCGGATGTGTACTCTTAACAGGTGTTCTGCAATCACGCAACGGTGCCTAAGAATGGTATTAACTCCATCACAACTTTGCCCTAATGAATGCACCATCTGGTGGAAATGAACGAAAGATTACAGTCACACAAAAAGTGAAAGGCCATGACATACATGCCAATCACATATATGAATAGCAAAGACACTTTGTTGTGGAGGCAACTACTTAAGTAGAGAGACACAATCCCTAACCAACCTGCAGGGGAGGAAGTTCCCAAACTGCTTCCTTCAATTCACTCCTCCTCACAATAAAAATGATCATACAACAGAATGTCTTTTATGTGTACAATTAGAAGTGATGGAAATGTAAGTACACCAAACAGGACACATCTTCCATTAGATTCATACCAGTAACTTCATAAATAATAAGAATCACAGTCTTTTGGTTTAATGTATGGTGTAGGATAATCAGTGCATTGCATAATTTTGAGGAATGTGCTGCCTCCATCTACAGGACAGTTAGGTTTAGGTGGGTGCTGAAATGAGTGGGACAAAGTCACATCAAATATACAGGAACACTGTGAGGATTAAGGAAAACCAGGACTATGGCAATGAGAAAGAAGATGGGCCTTGCACAGGTACAAGCAACACAGAATTATATGATATGTGAATTCATACTATGTCAGCTGACAGGTTGCAAGAGAACAAAATCAAGCCTGGGAGAATCTGATACTGGCAGTGTTACTGTAGTTTAGTACTCTAAGATATACATGAAGATGAAGATGACAAACCAAAAGCTGTTGAATAGCTTCAAAATCTGTTGTTAAAGCTTCATTAACATGTTATGGTTTGAAAAACTGTTAGCTGTGCCAAAAAGAAGAGCACCATTCATGGTAGTCTAGCAATCAACCAAACATTTCATTCCTATATCAGGAAATTACATCATTCAGCACTATCTGCTGCAAGACTTATGATATGACTCGTCCAATCCCAATCTTGACAACAACCAGTCAGCATAAACGCATGACATATACCAACTGCTGTATATACATAGTACCTCCTCGTGATGAGCAGTAAGCCTGCTCAAAACATGTAGAGGTTAATTATTGAAATAAATTGAAAGTAAATAGTGCATCCTGTTGGTTGTTACTGTACGGATATATCACGATGCTCAGGCAACAAAACATCAAATTTCAAATCTCCAGGTTACTACACGACTGGCAGCCAGATTTTAAATTAAGGAAGTGACATCCATATTGAAAACACGGTAGGTACAGTACCCACAAACTGTCACAATAGTGGACACACAAAATGGACAAGGACAAGGCTTGCTGAGGAGATCTGGTTTACCAATAACTACATATGTTATACCCAAAATCCAAGAAAATATCTGCCAAGTATCAAAACAGTCACTATGTTTCACCAAATTAAAACACAGCACAAAATTATGAAATGTTTGCACAGAAAACCTCTTACAACAGTTACCCCCAAATATGGATGAGTCAAAGCACAATACTTCAAAATGTTTTGTACAAATAACATCCTGTAACATGCAGACACTATCTTACCCCCAAGTATGGCTGAGTCAGTACGCTGGTATATTTGTCTCAGCTTGTCCTCATCTACAATAGGAGGTGGTCTTGTTTCTATGATGTCTGGTGGATGTGTCACAGGTTCAACTCCACAGTAGTCTTCAGTCAACGGTTCTACACAGGAAAACACACAACAGGTAAGAATAACTTACCCTAAACCTTGATACCAAAGTATGAATTACCACTACACAAATGTGTAAGATGAGAAGAAATCTGCCTTATTAAATGTTTGTAACAAATAACATATTCCAGAAGCATGAAAATAAAGTTCTTTGCCATGAATTTCTCACATCACAACTTACACTTTGTTTAAATATGCAATGCACAGTGTCTTCCACCTGCTCAGCACGCAATCCATGCAAGTTATTTACATATAGTGAAACTCTCTTCAAGATGTGGAAAAATTCAACAAATCAGAGTTGCTTACGGGGAAAAACATCTTATTAAGGTAAGCCTGAAAAGAAGTTATTATACTGGGTAAGTGGCATTTATTTTACTACAATATTATTCCATGTAGAGTATGCCGTCAGTGGTTTACTTTAACCACCAACCACCCTGTAAGCCTTACCTTCTTCTTCAATGATTTTGACACTATATCAAATGGAAGATATCACACATTGCACAAGCACATATGGGAGATATACGTACATCCCACTCTTACCACAACCATTATATAAACAGTGACTCTCCCTTCCCATACTTCCCCACTTTCATTTTTACCTGGCTCAGCTGTTCACTAATCTGCTTGATATTTCTCAACTTGATACTGCATATTTAAAGTTGAGACTGAAATTCTAAGGCATTCATGGCTTTTTTAAGAGGAACACTTACAGCAGAATGCTGTCCAGATATCCAGCTTTCTTGTGACTTACATCTGATGCCAGTTTTCATGCAGCAACCACACTTATCATGTGTTCTATATTTTATATACAAAAACACACACACACACATACATACTACATACATACACTTGGTACACAGAAACATCACATTACCAAAATTAATGCAAAACAGTTATACAGTCACAATTTCCTCCTTTAAATTACACTACCCCACCTTGTAGATTGCCCACCTCCCATGAGGTTGCAACTCTCTGATTTTAAGTTTTGTTAAACTGTTTCAGCAATGCCTGTGGCCTGAATTCCCTTAAGAGTTGATAATTCTAACATAAAAATAGTTCAGAGACAAATACATTAACATGATGATCAGTTGTACGCCTTGTAACTATACCTAGTCTCAAGCACTACCGTACTTCACAAATACAATCCACTTGTAAGCAAGCTGTGTGTGTGTGTGTGTGTGTGTGTGTGTGTGGACACAGGCACACGCACCTGTGCATACATACATCATGTGGTGTAAAATGCGTGTGTTGAAACAAACTTGGAGATTAACCTACAGGAAGTGATAGTAACATTTTGTCACTGTATGTATATATAAATACATACATACATACATACATATAAAAAGTTGTACGTTCAAGATTTTGATGTGAAAAGGAAGGTGAACAATTTCTTACACTGTAAACTTTTAGTCCTTCTCAGGTGGAAAATCCTCTTAAACTGGAAACATGCATATCACCCAAGGAAAAGACAGAGAAACCAACATGCATGAAGATGGTACAAGCCTGGAATGGCTTACACCATGTTACACCAACCAAATAATCTGTTTATAGTGCACTGTTCAGACAGACATAATTTAGTCAACCTACAACTGCTATCTCTTCCTTCCACTCTCACCAACATATCATTTCACACTTCATGATGACAGAAGTCTGTGAAGTACGTAGTTCTAAATATATGACTTACGTTTTCCTAAAGAACGCACATTAGCTGGACCATTTTCTTGGAACAACAACTTCAGTGGGTATATATCATCAAACTCCACTCGCGATATACAACCTATGAAGCCCTCCGTCATGGACTCATTACGCCCTATGTACATGTACTGAATATTGTTGAACTGTGCATCTGCAGAAGCCTTTATATTGAACTGAAATTCTTTGGGTTCATAATTGTCAACCTAGAAAGAAAGAAAGAAATGCAGTTGTCAAATGGGATTTACAACAAATGATTCTGAAGGGCAAAACTAACATAACATGTGTCCACCTTTCAGTGTGGACTGGATATTGTAGAAAAGAACACAGAAATCAAATGTTCAGTACGTCAGCCTCATTAACTTATTATGGAAAACATAAACAACACATACACTCACATTGTTTAAAGGCAAGTAAAGATACAGGCATGCAGATAAATGCTGCATGTTTCCAAGCACACATCCACAACCAGCGCTTTTATACTCTGGTTTACAAATTTAATTAGCACAATTAAGACAATTATTGGTAGAAACTACAACTGTCTGACGCATTTATTTTCCAAACTTTCACTAACATTTTGTGTGAGTAAAATAAAAACAAAGACTTGCACGCATTTCTGCAAACATCTCAAGTGTAACTCACTAAATATTTATGGGAATAAAAGTCATTTCAAAGAGAATTGTAGAGAAAAATTAAAACCCATCTAATACACATTAAATTTGTTAAAACCAATGGTTTTTGAGGTAATTAAACAAATCGGAGCAAACATGCCAAAATAATTGCGTTGATATCTATACCTCCTATACTTTTTAAACCTCAGATTAAGGTACGCTTTCCTTACCGTCATGATAAGTCTGGAACCAGAATCTTTCCGAGTAATGCGCACATCATGGTACTGACCCAGTCCAAAATGCTTACCAGGGAATATCAATTCCTGACGTTCAAACCCAAAATCAAACACAACTCGCAAATGACCTAGAAGTGTCAAAGAAAGAGAACCATAATCAAATATAGCAAATACCCCATGTACACTAAATTTCATGGGTACAAATTTCTGGTTTTTTTTCTGTTACCATTATCTCCATTTGATTGCCAAATACACCATATACATTTTTATGCTTGGGTGTAAAATTTTAATGCATGTTGTGTAAACAGCTTTATAAGTATGTAACAATATGAACACTTGGAATGTGCATCAAGGAGGCTGATATTATCCACTTACTTGTCTAGCAATTCACAGAACTGACTGTCCTGGCACCAGAATGCCAAAGTATACAACAACGCAAGTATATACTATAAAAATTTAATTTTCACCAATCTATATCAAATTTACCATTACATAAAAAAGGAAACTATTATTTTGGCACAGAGGTGTTCAATAATCTGCCATAATACAGGGTGCGGCAGAAAGAACTCCCCTATTTGGGAAGCTAATAAATTCAAAACCAAAGAAGATATGGCAAATGTTTTTTTATTTCTGGAAAGTACACAGAATGCCGTTTTACATCAACATGTTTTGAACAAAACATCACTCAAGTGGCGGCCTTGAATATTGATACACTGATGTAGCCTCTCTTGGTAGTTGTCCATGACCTTGAGAATCATTTCAGGTGTAACGGCAGCAACTTTCTGTCGTATCACCTCCTTCAGAGCTTCCAAAGTTAGGGGACATTGTTCGTAAACCTTTGCTTTGAGGTAATCCCAGAGAAAAAAATCGCAGGGGGTCAAATCTGGCGAACGCGGCGGCAAAATGCACACTGTGTTGCTACTGGCGACCCGCCATTTCTTATAAACTCCTCAACAATAAAGGCTCGATGTTCTCCCGACCACGCCATGGTGTACACTGAAAACGGCACGTACATCGCTGTTCGACGACGTGCTCCCCACCACTGCATGCGCTCCCCACCCGAAGCTATGCCCCTCCCAAATCAGGGAGTTCTTTCTGCCGTACCCTGTATATTGCAAATATGACTGATAATATTAAACAATTTAAACCTGCATTAAGAAATTATCTACATACTCATTCCTTCTGTTCTGTATATATGCACTGTTAAAATCATATACTTTTTATCAAACTTATTAATAATGTACAACATATATATAAACTACTGCAAGTAATAACTTATAATAATTCTTTATGTCTTGTCCTGTATCCAATAATATGAATCCATTATGGATTTATGGCATGTAAATTCAAACTCAATTTAAATAACCTTACTAATTATATAATTTTGGGGGATGGGGTGACACCTTTTCTTAATTGGAGCATAGAGCAACCATGATGTCAGTGGCTAATGTGCACAAACACATTTCAGTAATGCAAAATAAAGCAGTATGAAGAAGGATGTGATCCAGCAGTTCCATCTGGTCAGTAACAGGAGTGCAATCCAAAAACTCATTATGATCCTTCCAGCCAACACCTTACTGCTTAAACTATTTCTGTCTGATAGGTTGTTTGATCAATTTGCCACTAATTACTTCACTCTTTCTCAGAATATGTGTGTCACACAGGGTCTTGTGTAACAGAAAAGATGGTATAATAGACCAACAGGGACTCTGGTCACCTATGAACTCGCTGCCACAGATAGTTCAATCCCTTTCTAGTGGAACTCCCTAATTTTCTAACAGGCACGCACCACCAGTTCTTGGTCATTCGCTACTGTACCATTATTTTTACTTATAGCAACAGGTTCTTAAAAATGATAAAAGAAAATGAAGTCCTGAACATTCAAAGCTAAGAAATTAACATCATAAATACGCTTGTGTAATAACTCTGACACCATACGTGCATGGGTACTGACTATTGAAATAACAGGACATATGGCTGTGTTATCTCTATGAATAAATGCACTCAATGATTACGAAATGTACACAATGTCTGAAGATCCTGTGAAGAAAGAGTTTCTTGGTAACTTCCATGGCATATTTGCAGTTAATGATCAAGATAAATTTGAGAGAGGCAGGTTAAGCGATGGAGTCACGGTAGCAAATACAATATGCCCAGGACATACAACCTCTGTATAATTCAATGTACATACAATCTCAATAAGAAATGAATTATCTATGTAACACTGCATTTTAAATATTACTGGACGAGCTACAATTAAAATAGGAAAGATACAACACATACACATTATTTTGAATCCTGTTACACAGTGGTAAAAAGATTATGTCCCAGACATGCCAACTCTGTATAATTCAGTGTACCAACAAACAGACTTCTCATTATAAAACACTACTTTATGGAAAGCACTTCCTGCTGCACAGAACAAGAAAACTTACCACTGTTTGAAACCATGATAGTCATATATTCTCCAGATATATTTGATGAAAATCCCAGGAGGAAACCTTTTGGATTAGTAGTTGTAAAACCAACACGTATATTTTCTGATATGGTGGACCTCCAACTGCCCATGAAATCATACTTAATAATGGACTCTGGCCTCATGTTGACCCCAATTTCTGTGGAATAGAGAAGTTTGAAAAAGTGAGCATCTGTTTAATTTTCCAGATAGAACTCAAACACAGGTAACCATGTTAACAGCTATGAAGTACATACCATCTGCACAAATTGGGCCCTTGAATGCTGTCCAACGGCAGTCACATTTGAAACCGTCGTAGCCTTCAAGACATGTGCCATTGTTGAGACAGGGGTTACTTTCACATTTGCCAGTGCAACCTGGACTTACACCTACAAAAACAAACACTTAATGGATTCACATCTCACATTATGGTACCAGCTTCTTTATACCAAATTTGTCCATGCAACTCTATATATGCAACAGAGACGAACTGATAAATACTCCAAATTTAACACACAATGAATTATTCAAAACTGTAAAACAAGGCTTACACAAAATAATTTTGGCCTTCTTTACCAATGGCCCATCACACAACTTGTGAAAGTCCAAGCAAACACAGACACTATCCGCTACTCCTGTTCTGGGTCAAATGGAAATGGAAATAAATTCATGTAAGTGAAGAGAGACATACAGGCATCTGTTAGCCAACATTCACTTCATCGAAGAAATTAAGGAAAAAGTTGAATGACCCAAAGACAAATTACTTTGAAATATAAATTCAGGCAGTTGTATTTGTTTGCCTGCAAGAGACATATGTTCCTGTGGCACACCCATCCACAGGAAGCCTGACCATAAAAATGACACCCTCGTACTGTAACAGATATTCCTGCATGTTTGTCTACAAGAATCTGATGCACTCTCTCCTTGATTTACAAGTCAACACTGTCTTCAAAAGGTTCACTTTCAGTCACCACAAACAGAGAACCCTATGCTTGTTAAGCAGCCTATTTTTGAAAAGCACCATTTTGTTCTCCACTGTGGAATAAATTCTGACAAGCACAGACAGTGCCCAGCTCTCAGAACAAACTGATATGTCCTGGTATAAACAGTAATGAGAATGGGACTTCTCTCCTCAAGAGCTTGAATTTCAAGGCATAAGCCACAGCATAACAAACATCAAAACGTCCATACACCAAACCTGGTGTGACTTACTACTGGCATAGTAGACATATTCTACAAACAATCACTTATGTGAATATATGATTCCTGGCATATGCTTATTATAGGTGAGATTCATGCCATACCATAGATTCCTCCATTAGCATAACTCCTCAGATCCATCAGCTGCCCGTTGAGCAGAAGTGCTCTGATACAGCCCACAAAGCCATCTCGATAGTCGACAGTTGACCCTGTAGAGCAACAATTATAAAAGAAGCATTACAGTTGACACCAATGACCATTCAATAATGTGAAACTGAAACAGGGACTTTCACATCTGTGCACAGCAGTCATTAAAAATCACCGTACAGTGCCGATGGGAGAGAGGGGGGAAAGGCAGTACAAATTCTGCAAATTCCCAAGACCCTACTATGGTTCATATGTTTTTGTCTTTCTTGGTAGCATCACTACTTGTCAACTTTAAAAATTAAGCCTTCCAGACCATTCCCAAGTCACTTTGCAACTGACAGCCACTCTTTCTGATGCAGTATAAATTATCAGCTGGTCTGCCCAGGCTGGGGACCCGAGAAATTTTTTTCGCAAGGGCCCTAACCTGCTCTCGGTGGCTTTGAATCCATACACATAAAACAATTAATTGCAGAATATGTTTTAACACAATCTGACACTCGACATTTTTACATACTGCTCAGCCACTACAACTTTAGTTTACATCACATAATTTTAGGGACCAAAGACATACAAGCATTCTTGTGTGCTTGACATTCCGACTCTGGTGTGTGCGTGTGTGAATGCGTGCATGGACAGTTATCATCTCATACTGGACACATACAGTAAGTCAGGAAAATAAACCAAACTTGTATAATTTAAATTCTGTATGCCACAAATGTAAAATGGCGATCCAGGTAAGTGGCCATTCATATATCCTAGCAAAATTTCTACACTTGATAGTAACAAGAACTGTACAACTACTGTTATGGTGTTGTTAGGATTTGTAAAGGAGTCAACATGCCTTTACACTTACATATCACCAGAATTTGTAACTTATTATGTATATTATTTACCCATGAAATAAAACAACCTAAAATGGCAGCTAAGAAAGCACTGCAAATTATAGTGATGAAACTGGCACTACATAAAAGGAAGTGACACCAGTGGTACGAAATTAGGTGAAACAGAAAATAACAAGTGATATTAAAAACAGCTGTATTTCTGATGACAGGTGATGACTACACGATAACTGAAGATCCATGAAGTAATTCACAACTGCACGAGCGGAAGAATACAGAACTGCATCATCACTATTAATGAATATTTCCAAAGATATTTTTCACATAACTTGCTAAAACAGTAAGAAGTGTTTGCATATCTTGGATTTTTTTTTCACACATGCTCTTCTCAGTAACATGTCCCAAATCTTCAACAATTATAAATTATAGTCATCTGTAACGTCCATAATTTGTTTCACTTACAGCGTTTCCAAGATAAGAATTTCCCTTATACCACATTTTTCCATTTAAGAAGTCAGATTTCTCAAGTCCTGCCAAAATGCCCATAAGAATAATGTTAAATTTTACACTCATTAAGTTGTTCTGTGAGACTTTTTCCAGTTTCAAAGTAAATTTTCTTTGGATATGTATATAAAAATAAACCACTTAATATGTTTAAAAGGTTTACAACCATTACTCCTGTCTTGATGGTAAAACTGTACCAACTGACAATCAACTGCATAATATTGCATTGCCTGAGCATGACCTACCGATTTCCAGTTCCATAGCTTTTGTTACTTATCTTTTATTAACTGAATATCATAATGATATTGCAGCAAGACTTGAACATCGAACACAATTTTGAAGATTCTGTTGGAGCAGACAATGTGCTGTGACTTACTGACAAATAAAGACCTGCATAACAAGAGAGATACATAAGGAAGGAGCACCTGTACCAACAGCAACTGACTTGGACTTTTAATTAATAGACGGTCCACTATTGTGTTTTGTAAGTTTCCTTTACCACTAAAGTCACTGCACATCCAAGCCACCCCAACAATGCAGACTTGTGACGTTTATACATGAAATATTGTGAAATTATTGCTTGGGTTCAACACACAAAAGTGGAACCACAAAATGGATCTAATGTTTGACAATTCCCTTATAAGAAGCACTCCCTCTCTAGAAGTTTCTTTCCATTGGTCCATGGAACATGGGTACAACTGTACCTATGTTCCATGGACCAATGGAAAGAAACCTGTTACTCTGAAAAAGGAAGACTAACATACAGTCTTTCATAATTTCTGGTCCACATCACTCTACTCACCAACAACCAGATATGACGTCAGGTGGAGTGCCCTAACAGGTCCAGGTGGTTCTCTAACTTCAGCCTTAAGTGCACCATCAACAACAATCCGTGCTTCTTTCCTGTAAGCAATTGCAAAATGACAAGACAAGGGGTATGTAGGTACAAAAACAGTTTTCTGAGGTGCTAACTTATGATATGTAATTTTGTTGTCCCAAATAAAGTCTCTCAGTTTTGCTGATATATTTTTTATATTTAAGAATTTCTTATGATTAAGATCAAAGATAACATGTTTCCCCCTACAGAGTTATCAATGGAAAATCTCATCCATATCCCAAATCTGTCCAAATACACCTCCAGCACCTCTCTATTTACTTTAAATATATCATATATATTGAAATAACCTGCACCACCACAATAAGACATGAAACTGTAATTTTCAGCAGGTTGAAAGGGAGAGGAGAATAAATACTTTTGTTACTAACACAGATGCCTTTTACTTCTCCCTTGAAGTATATACATCTGACACATAAATTATTATGTTTGTTATTCTGGTTTTGATCTAAGTTTCCTGCAACAGAAAACAAAATATGATATAAAAGTATTAACCTCCTGGTGCTGGTATTAAGTGCCCAGTGTAGTAAAAGACAGGAAATTTAAACGGCTACCTATTACATTGCATGTTCTTGAATGATGACTTTATGTACTGTACATTTACTCAGCATCACACTGTGTATCAACCAAAGTCATCTTTTAGTGCCAAACGGTTAAAGTCTCCACAAAATTTCGCTTGCTATAATACATACCCATGGCTATGCATACTCTGTTGATACACAAGTACTTTTTGCATGACCTTACCTTGCCTTCTTTGTTAAAAAAAGTCATATTACACACACAGTCTTCTAACTCAGAAGTCTTTGTAGCACCCAGCTTCTGACATTACACATGTAACTTCACCAGTCACTGATCATAATTTCCAACTACTAGTATACAAACCCAAACACTACACTATAAGCTTCAAGCTACGGCTGAATAACTTTAGATCCATGACATGAACAGACACATTATCCAATTATCCAAGAATTATTTTTCATACAAGTATCTGTGGTGATGACACCAATTCTTCATTATGGTTTTCAGTAGCCCTACCATACGCATCAAGTCTGCCTCATACAGACTGTAAAACAGCTAATATGATATTAAAAAGGAAAGAGGTAACAGAAGTATAATACATAAGTAAGAAATGTATCCTTATTTTCAAAGAGAGAGTTTTTAAGGTCCCAACAACATTAAAGTAACAGTGATGTTCAGCATGACTGTAATCACTTCTGTCTGAACTAGAAAAGCTGACCTACAGAACAGTTCTTTACACATTTGCAATACAACATTGCAAAAATGCACACACTAGCTTCATCATGTATGTACATGTCAGTCCATCTGTATTATACAGCTGTAATGCTAATATTTATTTTAACAAAAAATATAGCTACAGCTAGGTAATTTTTTTTTTTTCCACATTTCTGAAATATACAGCCTGCTGATGGTTGTAGCTATGAATATTTATATAATAATAAAGAGCTGTGTACTGACTGTTTCCATACTGTTGCATATGATACTGACACAATAGAGATGACACACCTTAAGACCATCCATCTTGTTGAGAACCAGCAGATATTCATGAATGTTTACAATGGAGAGAGTTACTAAAACTGACTGACACAACTCCATTCTGGTTAAAACAGGACAAAAACTGACACATTACATGAATGTTCATGTAATGGGATGACATAGTGCATAGTTTGGTGGATATGCACCACACTAAATGGCATATCACAGAAAACCACATACTCAACTCAGAGCCATGAGTAGCTCAACTACTGAAAGACAACCTACAAGCATCTTTTAAAGCAAGCATCTTGAATATATAGCACTAACCATTGATCATATGAAACTGTTTCAAAATAAGGTTTGTACAAAAAATGAAGGCCACATTTTATAGCCAATACACCAATTAAACAAAACAAACACAACAGAACCGTATGGCAGCTACCTTTGTAATGTTGGACACCCACCTGTTTCTTTCCACAGACACAGAATGCCAATTGTTGTCAGCTAATCTGTATGAAGTATCCACACTCACCCCAAGTGGGCCACTGCCAGCTTGATATTGAAACTGCAACTGATCACCACCTATCAACAAGCATTTACTAAAATGTTAGAACATCCTCCTTCCCAGCCTAGACTGAAACAACACTTCACATGGTATATATCACTACACAACTTCATAAAGCTGTTTATTACTTTCAAAATGTCATATGGTCTCATGATAAATGCACAGAAGTAATTTCATTTAGGTCCATTGGGGGGGGGGACAGCCTTTCCTGCAATAAGTTCATGAAACTCACAACCGCTGAACATTATTAAGTGCAGACCTCTTACACTAAATTTCACACAACTCAAACAGTAAACATGGAAAGTATGGACAGAAATTCACAAATGTCCCCACAGAAGGTAGGGCTTCCATTGTGATGATTGTCATGAAATCCACAGTCACTCAAAAGCCATTGGTGAACATGTCCTCTAATAAATTATATCCAAAGTGAATGAAAAACATATAAAATATGGGCACCATTTCACATACCCATTTAAGTCAAGTTCAGTAATGGTGACAAAGTATCTCCTGGTTGGAAACAATTATGAATAGGAAAAGGATAGGCAAATGTTTGCCTGTCTGGACTTTGCTATACATTTCATTCAAAATTTTAATCATCCCAACAAGTTTCATGCATATACCAACCAACCCAATGAGCTTTAAAAAAACCTCCAACCTAACTGAACCACAGGGTTCCCCGGTCTATAAACAGCTGATGTAATGCCTATAATACATATACCGTGCCAAATCTGTGACCCTGTAACAATGGTCATATCCACAACTGACACATTCACTGTATTCTGGTATCTACTCAAATGCAGTCACAGTTTGGAATGTCACAGAAAAAGCTTTGAGTGTGGTATTGAGATTACAGGCATCCTTTTCTGTTCCAAAAATAGTGGGTAATAGTGCTGGTGCTGCATGAAAACGTGATTCCAGAACATTATACACTGATGTCTGGGTGGTGAATTACCAGATTTTGTTCTCAATTTCAAAACAATTAAATTATTTGAAGTGTCTGAAACATCTGATGAAGAAGGTATTCCAACTTTACAGTAAGCACTGTGCAATTCTCAGTTTTGGGAGACAAGAATTTCAGAATTTCCACTGTAACACAACTAATGTAATTTCATTTTATACTAAAGAGACAATAAAAGTAAATGACCACAAGCAAAATTAAAATGGCAGCTCTAGTACATCTGCCAAACCCTTATGTTCTAACAGGACTCTAAGCCAGAAGTCTGTGTACTGGTCATACGACAAAAACAAGATCATACACCATTCCAGTATCACATTCAAGTTATTACTGGACCCGTGCAAATAATTTTGCCAACAGAATGTTGCTCTTCATACAGGTTACAATACTTACAGATTATTTATTTTAGACTTACCAATAATGGAGACTTTTATATAATCAGTTGGTCCCTTGCTATGGATGATGACAGCATTCTCAATAGTAGTTCTGAACTCAAAGTAGATATCTCCACTGTGCCCCATGTCAAATGTAGGAAGATTTATAGAAGCATCAGCAATACGGAATGTTACAACATTGTTGAACAAGTCTGTAAAAACAGAAAAATTCATGAAGGTACAATGTGTAATATCTCATTTTAATTAGTGCAAATCGAAGTGTGTAACCACATCTGTTTATCATGGCATTGTGCAGTCACACTTTCCTTCAGCCAGAGAGAAATGAAGGAAGATGGAAAGCCTTAAAAAAAAAAAATATATATATTATATATAATAAAGAATAAATCATAACTATTGAACACAACTTTACAAAACAGTCATATAAATGTTTTATGAATTTGTTTGATAGTTACTGTTTAGCCTTTATTTTATAATTCAACACAACAGGATGCATTACTTTAAAATTAAAAAAGAAATTATACTGCATGACTTACTCACCTACCGATTATGGCAAAAAGAACTTTAAGTGCATAACCATAACAGAAGCAGCAACAGCAGCAACAAAAACAAAACCAAACCAACAACAGCAACAATAACAAAACCAAACTGACGATGACAATGACGGTGGGTGGTGGTGGCAGTGGCGGCAATGGCAATGACGACGACAACATCAACAACAACAACAACAAACCAGTATCATAAAATTTTTCAATATGAATGAAACAAGTCATAACAAACACACTATGGGTACACAATTAGTTATCTTGGAGGAGGATGTAAAATAAGACCTGAATCCAAAAGGTCAATAGACACTTTTCATTTATGTTTCAGCCCAAAAATATGGGTGCAACCTGAACAAAGATCATGCCACTTTGTTCACAAAACACCCAACATAAGCAACCTGCATACATTTCAATACACATATCTTGAGACACAACCTAAGAGCTCATATTATCACATTACATCTACGCTACACTTGTGACAAGGTCTCGTGTGGTCACAATATTCATCTCATCTGGTCACTCAGAACATTTTCAATGCTGTTCTAGGACGTATCTATCTACTCAGAGCCCTGCCACTTACTGTGTATACTTCAACGTACTGGAATGAGTGTCTGCAATACAGTATTTCACATGGTGTTATCGTACGTGCACTGACAAACCAAATTAAAGATACCATACTTGGGCAGAGCAACAAGTGCATTTGGTGCTGCCCATAAAAAATGTGACACAAACTTTTCATTATTTTATGTATGTTATAATTTAACATTCTGCAGTTTTTGTTTTTATCACCCCACATTTCATTAACAATGGGGAACACATGATATTGGACAGCTACGAGTACAGCACTTCCTGCACAGTTTTAGGCCCTATGTAATGCAATAAACATTGAGTTAAATTGTAATACTGCACTTCCCATATCAGTAATTCACAATATAACACAACATACCATCTCCTTCACACATAAGAGGACCCAAGGTGTATCGCCCCTCCTTCTCATCAAGCGGGCTCCCTGTGTCACCGAACCGCAGTTGTTTAACAGGCAAATGTTCCTTATGTGTCAAATCTCCTCCATCCTCCAACCAACTGTCAAAACCTGGTTAACAGACAAAAAATATTTTATTTACTGACAATGATCTGTTCAGCTGTTTTTACTGTTGCTACAGACAATCAAGACAAACTGGTAAATGCAGATGAAAACACATACAGGACACTGAGATATTTGGCTCTGTGGCCAACACATGGTAGTATGTCTTTTATCTGTGTCATAGTGGCCACTCAGCAGAAATGCTGCTGAATGGTTGTTACATAATCACTAAGGAGATGCAAAATGAAAACAAAAGGAATCATGCTCTCACTCATCAGACACCAAGGTAACTGGAGGTGTATCCTGTGGTCTGCTGGTTGTATTCATGTGCAAATGCCGCAATGCAAGTACAATGTGGACTGTGATTTTTTAAGCAGTTCAGCATATACAGTGAATCTGGGGCCACATATTCTCTCGTGATGTGTATGCTCCTTCTGTTGGTTGAGGCTGTCATACATTGCTAAGTCAGGAGGTAGTATCTCTGAACAGAGCCAAAAACATGAAAAATGGTTCACCATGTTCTAACTGACAATAAGATTTATATAAACCATACGCTGTTATAACATGCTTGATTTTCAGAAATGTGGAGTGCTTTGCAATCAGTGAGAAATTCCCCTCCAGATCTGTGTGCTACAAATTGATGTGTCTCATCCATTCTTTGCACAGACACTTCACCAGAGAAACAAACTTGCAAAGTGTATGTTTTCAAAAATCTATCTCAAGGATTTTCTTCATTTAAATTGAACTTCTTGCTATGTATTTGTTTTTCTGAACAGTACTTTCTACGGAAGCATCAGACATTGGCCCAGTCATCTTTGGTCCATGGTTTGTACATGCCATGCACTTTTTTTGCACTGCTCATGTCAGCTTTGGTTTCTATGGGACCAACAAGCCTTAAAACAAAACTCAAGAGATATCTATCTACCGTTCTGCACCCTAATCTGGGTTCTGGTATTGCCCAACATCACCATTAGATCTTTCGTCATTCCTGTATTATTCAGCAAAACACACTCTTCAGCATCCTGTCCTAGCAAAACGTCACATTCCTGAAGACCTAGCAGTTGAGGCAATCTATGGGAGTTAACAGTTCACTTAATTAAATTACTTTTCATTCTACAAACATTTGAAGGTGCAATGTTACAAGCAACTGCAATTCCAATGCTTTCATTGCAGTATTTTTCAACATAACCTCAATTTCTCTCTTCTGTTTCGACTCAAGTCACATCCTTAACCCATTTTCACAGATTATGAATGAATGAACAAACGAACTTAAAAAACTGTAAAACCATTATATGCTGCCAATACATAACTACATCCTACAGATTTTGCCACACAGAAGTGACTAAATAATTTGTAGAGTGCAACACTGAAATAAATGTGAAAATGGAGGGAATGTATCAGAAACAGGATAAGGTCACTGAGGAGCCACCTAGTGAAAAGAACTATACCTAGTTTACTAGAGTAAAGTACCTAGCAGATGACACTACCTTCGTATGGTTGTTTTATGAAACTGACATTTGTGATGCAAAAAAGATGAGCTATATGACAAAACAACAAAGATCCTAACTCATTGGACACCCACTGTGTATGTTTAGAAGTTATGTTTGTGTTGCCAACACAATTTATAACTGCCCCACAATGACCACTGCATCATTAGAGGCCTGTTCTGATACTGTTTATTCACTGCATTATAACTACTTGCTTTCATATACAGAACACAAAACTACCAGAAACACTGCACCATGCACTTAGTTCCCACACTGAAAATGACGTCCACTAGCAACAGCAAGTGGCCATCAGCGTCACTGGAGCGAAACCTGGTAATAGTTAGGATCATAGAGTCTAACAACAAAGTTTATTACATTTGGACAGTGAAAGTGAAAATAATGTAGATGATGATGATGATGAAGCAGTAACACACTCATGAATGACAACAATAATGAAACACTGTAAAACACTGTTAATGACATCTCAAACTGAGACAGCTGGACCAAGTAGTAACACCTGATTTGCACTAAGAGGTGCCAAATTTGAATCTCAACCATGATACTCCCTATCCAAACTGAGGACTTGCGTCATTTTACTCACTACCTCCAATTAAGTGCTGAGAAGTACTTAAGTTATGCCATGACCACTTCCTTCCAAGTCCTTTATAATTCATCATCCACCAAACATCTTATAGTCCGATGCTCTACTGTCTGAGATACGGATAATATTGTAAACAAACCATATAGAAATTAATTTAAAATGGAAAAACATGTTAAATTATTAGAGAATATGGAAAATCTTCATGACTGGATATGGGGTTATATTTCAAGAAAGGAAAAGGATGTCTAAGGTCATCTCTGTGCACACAGTGGAGGCATACACGACATGCAGAGGTGTAACTGCACTTAATCTGAGCACTTGATAGAAGTGAGTGGCCAGACTCATGCACCAACTGCTTAACCCCCATGAAAGAACCCATGATTCCCACTCAAGAGAAGGATGGGTGGGCCCAAGAGCCAGTCTGGTTGTTGTGGGGAACAGAAAAATCTCTTGCCCGTCAGAAATCATCCAGCCACTATACCATCTTCACTACCCCAAGTGCGCATTTGCACCTGCATGCACAAATGCACATACACACAATCCATTGTACAATTTGAAAAGACCAGAGAATGTGTGTCAAACCTGGGTGAGAACTTGATACAGTTCCTTACCTGAGTCACAATTACACCACTTCGTCGTATCCACACACTTCCCCATGATCCCGCACTCACATTTCCGAGAGCCTGGCAGAGAACCACCCCAGTAATCCATGCGCTGATTATACCGAGAAACCCACCAGGAATTGGGATGGAAACTTCCCTCATTAGCTGGAAAGTACACCAAATACACATGTACAATGGAAATCATAAAAGTTACAGAACCCAATTGTTTTTAATTTATATACAGATCCTTTGCGTCAACTGCCGAGAATGGAGCTTTGGTAAAATAATACACACAAGGGAAAACAGACGTACTCAGAGCCATACCTCTCCCAATGTCATTTTCTCCACCACCAATCTCACCCTGACTGGCCTGGGATTGTACCTGGGCCTTCAGGATGACAGGTCAGCCACCAACTGCCCTAGTGATGGCAAGACTTTTGATACTTTGTCCACGGCACATACATAATGCAAAACATCCTTTGGAGAGGACAAGGCTAAATCGAACCTTGTCTTACCATATCTGGTAAACAAGTTTTGAGAACAAGCTGAAAAACGTAACATGAGATGACACAATCAGACCAACTCTGAGATAAGTTATAATTAATTACTCACTTCACAAATAGTAACAGAGAAGTTCAAACATCAAGTCCTGAACACTACACAACTTCAATGCGACAGAACTGTTCAACTGTAAAGGATTCTGATGATGTACTGCAACAGATGCAACTGAAAAATTTCAGACCTTGTCCACCCCTCAGGCTACAACAACCCACAATGTTGTGGATACTGTATCTAACCCTGTCTTCAGATGGACTCTGGACCAGTAAAAAGGACTAGCCCTTTCTAAAGGGAGTAGGGTATCCTCTCTACTTCCCACTCTAAAATGGACACATATTCAATCTCTGAATCATGGGTTTTTAGCCTCAGATGGACAACATCCAAAATATCAGTCACATCACTGATAGAAGACTTATTCAAAACCAACCTAAAACCACAAAGACACACTAATTTATTACCGGTGAAAATATGTTGGACTGCAATTTGTTCTTAAACCTTTAAAGCACAATGGTAACTGCATGTACTGCTTGCTTCCTCAGAACTCCTCCCTTTTACCCAGAGTGTATATTTGTGTCCTGTGCAGTTACCACAATAAATGCCAATTACTTTTGTACACAGCATTAACTGATTAATCTTTCTTAATAGACAGGCAGTGTTTTCTGTCAGTCCATAGCTGAATTTTAAAATACAACTTCAATAAATTTCATGTTTCACAGCGTTAAACATATGAAGTTTATTTACTCCTTTTCTAAACTTTACTTTCAAACATGTCTTACATTCAGCAGTATCTTCAATTTTGGTCAATATTCTGATTACAGGTGCAACAGATTTCAGTCAATCCTTAAAACTGTGACAAATTTAACAGACATTTCAATATAAAACATACGACATACATGGAGAGTTGAAAAGACGTGACTGCTTGCATTCATAGCGCAGTCTCTGCTGGCATGATGTAGATCTGTTGATGAGTGCCTCTATTTGGTCCATATCTGCATCATACATTACATCCTGCACAAAACTTCCAGGTTCCTGAAAACCATCCACTGGTGTTGTCCCTTCATTCCTGTGGCTCACCACAGTCAAAACTCTTCCATCCGCTGGGAAAACAACAAATAACAGAAATAATGAGTGGGACAGTAACACTAAATCACACAAATGTATGAATAAAGTGCGTAAGTCTACTTTCCCATGTGGACCCAACAGCTGAATTACATGCAAGATTGAACTCAACAGGTCTGGATGAGGACTAAGCCAACTCGGACAACAGGGAAGATCAGCACACCTTACAAAGTAAATCATAGTTTTGAAACACAATACCCCATAAATATTGAAGAAATTCATAGGTCAGCTAATATATTTTAGACCCTAATCAATAAGAAATGATACGACAAAATGTAAGGCACTTCAGTATGCGATGAACTTACTGTATCTGAACAATGTCACTTAATTTTATTCAATTACACTATAAGTCTTTTGTGACCAAGGAGCAAGACTAAAATCAGATGCTTAAGGGCACATCAGCACATAATGCTGACATACATCATGACAAACACCTGTAATTTCATAAGATACAAGAAACCCCCCCCCCCCCCCCGTTCTCTGTAGAACTTCCTGGAGCT
>Ga0131853_10001864_pt1 | contig 37573 bp, 27 predicted proteins | sample TergutLab28metaG_FD_92764 | JGI IMG/M metagenome (GOLD analysis project Ga0131853, IMG submission 92764) | Labiotermes labralis P1 segment gut microbial communities from Petit-Saut dam, French Guiana - Lab288 P1 (version 2) (version 2) | ecosystem: Host-associated > Arthropoda: Insects >... | reverse complement strand
GTCAAGGGCCAGAAGGACTTCATCGGCGGCAACTGCACGGTCAGCCTGATGCTGATGGCGCTGGGCGGTCTGTTCCGCGAAGGTCTCGTCGACTGGATGACGGCCATGACCTACCAGGCCGCATCGGGCGCGGGCGCGCAGAACATGCGCGAACTGCTCGCGCAGATGGGCGCGCTTAACGGCGCGGTCGCAACGGATCTGGCGAATCCTTCGTCGGCGATCCTCGACATCGACCGCAAGGTGCTCGCCACGATGAACAGCGACGCCATGCCGACCCAGCACTTCGGCGTGCCGCTCGCAGGCTCGCTGATTCCGTGGATCGACAAGGATCTCGGCAACGGCATGTCGAAGGAAGAGTGGAAGGGCGGAGCGGAAACCAACAAGATCCTCGGCAAGCCGGCCATGGGCCAGCCGGGTTCGATCCCCGTCGACGGTCTGTGCGTGCGGATCGGCGCGATGCGCTGCCACTCGCAGGCACTCACGATCAAGCTGAAGAAGGACGTGCCGCTCGACGAGATCGACGGCATCCTCGCCTCGGCCAACGACTGGGTCAAGGTCGTGCCGAACCAGCGTGAAGCGTCGATGCGCGATCTGTCGCCGGCAGTCGTGACCGGCACGCTCACGGTGCCGGTCGGCCGTCTGCGCAAGCTCGCGATGGGCGGCGAGTATCTGTCGGCCTTCACGGTCGGCGATCAGCTGCTGTGGGGCGCCGCAGAGCCGCTGCGTCGCATGCTGCGCATTTTGCTCGAGAAGTGAATGAATTAAACTACGCGGCTAATGACGCGTAGACACGACGGAAAAGCGCCGCGCCAGTCGCGGCGCTTTTTATTTCCGCTCGTCGCGCACGTTATGTTTTCCGTTTGGTTTGCCATTACCTAACAAGTATCCGACTCGACGGCCGCCGTGCAGGCGGCGAGCCAGGGCCCCTGATGATCGTTCGATTTGATTCTGTTACCGACGCCGTGTCAGTTGCGTTGAAGCGGCGCGCAGCCCATGCTGCGCTGGCCGCAGCGTGTCTCGCGCTGAGCGGCTTTGCCAGCGCACAAGGCGGTAGTGCCGCGCAGGCAGTGTCGGCGCCCGCGCCGACGTTTCGATTCATCGGCCGGTATGTGGTCGAGCCCGGCCAGTCGCTGCACGACATCGCTGTCGAACTCACGCAGTCGCACGACAAGGGCTTGCTCGCAAGCGTGAGCAAAGCGTTCTTCGAGGCCAATCCGAGCGCGTTCTCGCACAACGACCCGAGCCGCCTGAAGGTCGGCGCCGTTCTCAACGTGCCCGCGGTGCCGGGCATCGTCTCGCCCGATTCGCCTGATGCGCCCCAGACGGCGGCATCGGTATCGGCGGCGACCGTGGCCGCGGCTTCTGTACCGGCCGCGCCCGTTGCTCCGGCGGCGCAGGCGGCAGCGAGTGCGCCCGCCGCTGGGGTCGCGGCGCCGACGCCGGCTGCTTCGGCGGCCTCCGCGCCTGCTGCGACCTCGGCCCCTGCGGCCGTTTCCGCTCCTGAGGCAGTCGCCAGCGGAGCGGCTGGCGCCAGTTCGGTCGAGCCAGCCAGCGCGGGCGCTGCCGGTGCGGGCGCTGCCGGTGCGGCGTCGCAAGCTGTGGCGACGGCGTCGTCGGGGGCTTCGGCCACCGCTGCGGCAAGCCAGGCGGGCGCTGCAACGTCGCCGAGCGATGGACACGTGTGGAGTGGCGCGATCCAGGCGGCTCCGGCGTCGGGCGCGGCGCCGTCGCAGGCCGCTTCGGCGGCGGTGCCGGGGCCTGTCTCGAGCCTCCAGCAATTGCTCACGCTGAAGAACCATGTGCTGATGGCGCTGCAGAAGCACGGTATCGGTCACGCGCCCGGCCAGGCGGCTAGCGCGGTGAACGGTGCGTCGGCTCCTGTGGCCGGGACGGCGGGCACGAACGCTTCGGCGCCCCGCATGTTCGGGCTTGAGTTGTCGCCGACGACTGCGGGTGTCGCGGCTGCGATCGTCGTTCTGCTGCTCGCGTGGGTGCTGACCGTGCTCCGTCGCAAGGGTAAAACGCGTGCGCTCGCGACGACGGAAGCGGCGTCGGATGTCGTTGAGCCGCCGGTACTCGATACGCCGCTGCCCACGAGCGGTGCGGCCGCGACGGCGGCCACCGCCGCCTACGCTGCCGTGCAGCGCGAAGAAGCCCCGGTTCAGTCGACGGTGGCGCGCGTCGACACGGAGCCCACGGAGCCCACGGAGCCGGTGGCGGCACAACCGGAACCTGCGGAGCAACGCGAGACGCCGCGCGACGCTGAACAACGCAGCGACGTTGCCGGCGAAGCGGCAGGCTTCGCGGCGGCGGCTGAAGCGGCTGCTTCGGTATCGCCTTCGCAGCACAGCCATACGCCTGGCCCCGTTGAACCGGAAGAAGCGGTGCAGCCGGAACTGCCTGTGCCGTCCCCCGTGGCTGACACACCGGTGACCGCACCCGCTGCATCAACCGAACTTCCGGCCGAAACCGCCCCGCCGACCGGCGCGCTTGAAGAATTTCCCGCCGATGCCGTGAGCGCGCTCGGTGACATCGACATGTCGTTGCCGCCGCGCGTAACCGATACGTTCGCGCCGATTCCGACCGAACCGGTAGCCTCGCCCGCCGCGACTGCCGAGCAGTCCGAGCCGCTGGCTCCAGAGGACGCAGACGACACGGACGAAGCGCCGCACGCGATCCCGGCGTTCGAGGAGGGTTCTGCAAGCGGTCTGCATACGCCGCGCTTCGGCGCGTTGACGCTCGATTTCGACCTGAACCTTCCGCCCGATTCCGCCGAGCCCATCTCGGTCTTCACGCCCGCGCAGCTGGCACGGATCGCGCGCAACAAGCTCGAACTCGCGCACGAGTACATCGCACTCGGCGATGTGGCGGGCGCCCGCGCGCTGATCAACGAGGTGATCGAGTCGAACGACGGGGCGACGCGCGCCGATGCGCAGGCCTTGCTCTCGACGCTCGCGCCGCTGTCGTGACCGGCATGCGTATCGCCCTCGGCATCCAGTACGACGGCGCCGCGTTTTGCGGCTGGCAGTCGCAGCCGCACGGCAAGACGGTGCAGGACGCGCTTGAGCGCGCCCTGCGCGAGTTCGCCTGTGTGCCGCTGCATACGGTTGTGGCGGGCCGCACCGACACGGGCGTCCACGGCCTGGGCCAGGTCGTCCACTTCGATACCGACCTCGACCGCGCGCCGTTTTCGTGGGTGCGCGGGACCAACGCATTCCTGCCGCACACCGTGGCCGTGCAATGGGCGCAGCCGATGCCCGAGGCGTTCCACGCGCGCTTTTCGGCGTTCGAGCGCACGTACTACTACGCGCTGTACGTGAATGCCGTGCGCTCGCCGATGCTGGCAGGCCGCGCGGGCTGGATCCATACGCCGCTCGACGTCGATGCGATGCGTGAGGCCGCCGCGTACCTGATCGGCGAGCACGATTTCTCGGCGTTCCGTTCTTCGGAGTGCCAGTCGAAGACGCCGGTCAAACATCTGTACCAGATCGACATCCGCCCGCAGGGCGACTTCATCCACTTCCGTTTTCGCGCCAACGCGTTCCTGCACCATATGGTGCGCAACCTGATGGGCTGCCTTGTGGCCGTCGGGCGCGGCCGCTACCCGGTCGCGTGGATGGCCGAAGTGCTGGCGGGCCTCGACCGCACCCAGGCCGCGCCGACGTTCATGCCCGACGGCCTCTACCTCGCCGAGGTGGGCTATCCTGAGGAATTCGGGGTGCCGCGAGCCCATACGGCCAGCGTGCCGTGGAGCGCGATCTGGGCAGACGACGCCGCCAACGGCTGACGGCCGCGGCCGTGCCCACGCCGCCCCCATTTCAAGTGCAATCCGCTCATCGAGTCATGACCACAGCCGATCTTTCCACCGGACGCCTCGCGCCCCGCACGCGTATCAAGCTGTGCGGCCTTTCGACTCCCGAAGCCGTCGCGCACGCGATCGACCTCGGCGCGGATGCGATCGGCCTCGTGTTCTACCCGCCGAGTCCACGGGCGGTGAGCATCGAGCGGGCCGCCGACCTCACCCGTGAGATCCCGCCGTTCGTCTCGGTGGTCGGGCTCTTCGTGAACGCGACGCCGCAGGAAATCGAAGCGGTGACGCGCCGCGTGCCGCTCACGATGCTGCAGTTCCACGGCGACGAGACGCCGGAGCAGTGCGCGGACCTCGCCGCCGTTGCCGGTTTGCCCTGGTTGCGCGCGCTACGCGTGGCGGCCGATACTCGCAGAGACGATTTGATAGAATCGGCAAACAGTTATTCATCAGCCACCGGTCTCTTGTTCGACACCCATGTCGAAGGTTACGGTGGCGGCGGAAAGGTCTTCGATTGGTCACTTATTCCCGCAGAGCTCGGGCGTCGGGCCGTTTTGAGTGGTGGCTTGAACGCGCAAAACGTCGGTGACGCGATTCGCCGGGTGCGTCCGTTCGCCGTCGATGTCTCCAGTGGCATCGAAGTGCCGGGCGCACGGGGCGTGAAAGATCACGCCCGCATGGCGGAGTTCGTACGCGCAGTGCGCGCGGCGGACGCGGAATAAATCTCATGGCTGGCACGCCCTGCGCAATACAGGGCGCCCAAAGCCGGCCGAGCGAGTGACTATTTATGTACAACTTACCTGACGAACACGGCCATTTCGGCCCCTATGGCGGCGTATTCGCTGCCGAAACACTCATGCAGGCGATTGAAGAACTTCAGTCCGCCTATGAGAAATACAAGAACGATCCTGACTTCGTCGCCGAATACCGCAACGAACTGAAGCATTTCGTCGGCCGCCCGTCGCCCGTCTATCACGCGCAACGCTGGAGCGAGATGCTCGGCGGCGCGCAGATCTATATGAAGCGCGAGGACCTGAACCATACGGGCGCGCACAAGATCAACAACGTCATCGGCCAGGGCCTGCTCGCGAAGCGCATGGGCAAGCCGCGCGTGATCGCCGAGACCGGCGCGGGCCAGCACGGCGTCGCCACCGCGACGATCGCGGCGCGCTTCGGCATGGAGTGCGTGGTCTACATGGGCGCCGAAGACGTGCGCCGCCAGGCCGCCAACGTCTACCGCATGACGCTGCTCGGCGCGAAGGTCGTGCCGGTGGAATCGGGCTCGCGCACGCTCAAGGACGCGCTCAACGAAGCGATGCGCGACTGGGTCACCAACGTCGAAAACACGTTCTACATCATCGGCACCGTGGCGGGTCCGCATCCGTATCCGATGATGGTGCGCGACTTCCAGCGCGTGATAGGCGACGAATGCCGCGTGCAGATGCCCGAGATGACGGGGCGTCAGCCTGACGCCGTGATCGCGTGCGTGGGCGGCGGTTCGAACGCGATGGGCATCTTTTACCCGTATATCGACGACAGTTCGGTGCAGTTGATCGGTGTCGAGCCCGCTGGCGACGGTATGGAAACGGGCCGTCACGCGGCCTCGCTGGCGGCGGGCACGGTTGGCGTGCTGCACGGCAACCGCACCTATCTGCTTCAGGACGAGAACGGTCAGATCATCGAGACGCATTCGGTCTCGGCGGGTCTCGACTATCCGGGCGTCGGTCCCGAGCACGCGTGGCTCAAGGACAGCGGCCGCGCGCAGTACGTGACGATCGACGACGAGGAAGCGCTTCAGGCGTTCCACGACTGCTGCCGTATCGAAGGCATCATTCCCGCGCTCGAATCGAGCCACGCGCTCGCGTACGCGGCGAAGCTCGCGCCGACGCTGCCGAAGGACAAGGTTCTGCTCGTGAACCTGTCCGGCCGCGGCGACAAGGACATGCACACGGTCGCCGAGCGATCGGGCATCAAGTTCTGAGCGCCCACGCGATGCGCGACGAGATCGACGAGCCGCAGGCGCTCGAGACGCTGGGGACGGGCGGCGCGGCGGGAGCCGTGGTCGCCGCCGTGCCCGGCGGCATCCGGCTGCTAAACCGCGACTTCCTCGCCGATGCCGCCAACCTGCCCGACGCCTCGATCGATCTGATCGTGGCCGACCCGCCCTATGGGCTGGGCAAGGACTACGGCAACGACTCGGACATGCGCTCGGGCGAGGATTTTCTCGCCTGGACGCGCGCGTGGCTCGAACTCGCGATCCCGAAGCTGAAGCCGAGTGGCTCGCTGTACATCTTCTGCACCTGGCAGTACGCGCCGGAAATCTTCGTCTTCCTGAAGTCGAAGCTCACGATGATCAACGAGATCGTCTGGGACCGGCGCGTGCCGAGCATGGGCGGCACGACGCGGCGTTTCACGTCGGTACACGACAACATCGGCTTCTTCGCGGTGTCGAAGAATTATTATTTCGATCTCGATCCCGTCCGTATCCCGTACGATGCCGCCACGAAGAAGGCGCGTTCGCGGAAAATCTTCGAAGGCAGCAGGTGGCTGGAACTCGGCTACAACCCCAAGGACGTCTGGTCGGTCTCGCGTCTGCACCGGCAGCACGCGGAGCGCGTCGATCACCCGACCCAGAAGCCCCTGGAAATCGTCGAGCGCATGGTGCTCGCGAGCTGCCCGCCGGGCGGCCGCGTGCTGGACCCGTTCATGGGCAGCGGCACCACCGCAGTCGCCTGCGCACGTCAGAAGCGCGAATTCGTCGGCTATGAAATCAACGAAAGTTACTGCGCGATCGCGCGCGAACGCGTGAGTGCGGTGGCTGCCGCGTCTGCCGGAGTCGCTACGCCGGCAGCCGAATCCGCCGTCTCGCAGTGACCGGCTAAAAAATTCAGAGGACCCTGCCATGTCCCGTATCAAAACCACGTTTGACGCGCTGGCCGCCCAGCGCAAGAAAGGTCTCATCCCGTTCATGACCGCGGGCGATCCCGATCCCGCGCGCACGGTCGAGTTCATGCACGCGCTTGCCGCCGGCGGCGCGGACGTGATCGAACTCGGCGTGCCGTTCTCGGACCCGATGGCCGACGGCCCCGTGATCCAGCAGTCCTCGGAGCGCGCGCTCGCGAAGGGCGTGACGCTCAAGAGCGTGCTCGCCGACGTGAAGCGTTTCCGCGAGACCGACAACACCACGCCGGTCGTGCTGATGGGTTACGCGAACCCGATCGAGCGCATGGGCACCGAGGCGTTCGCCGTGGCCGCTCAGGAAGCGGGCGTGGACGGCGTGCTCGTCGTCGACTATCTGCCGCAGGAATGCGGCGAGTTCGCCGCGCGCATGAAGACGGCCGGCATCGATCCGATCTTCCTGCTCGCGCCGACCTCGACGGAAGCGCGCATCGCCGCAGTCGGCCGCATGGCGAGCGGTTACGTCTACTACGTGTCGCTCAAGGGCGTGACGGGCGCCGCCACGCTGGACGTCGAGAGCGTCGCGCGCAAGATCCCGGCGATCAAGGCGCATGTGCCGCTGCCGGTCGGCGTCGGTTTCGGCATTCGCGATGCGCAGAGCGCCGCTGCCGTCGCCGCGGTCAGCGATGCGGTCGTGATCGGCAGCCGCATCGTGCAGCTGCTCGAAGCGACGCCGCCGCAGGACGCGGTGCGCGTGCTGACGGAGTTCATCGCGGGCATTCGTGCCGCCATCGACGCTTAAGTCGGCATATGCCACATACATCGGCGCGCGGCACTGAGCGCGAGCTGCGGTAAAATCCGCTTTTCGCCGTGCGCGGACGGGGTCAGAACCGGTTGTTGGCCATCATGGTCGACCCAACCCGCCCGCGCCGCGCCCGCATGCCGATATCGCGAAGGTCAAGGAAGGAACATCAATGAGCTGGCTCGACAAACTGCTGCCGCCGAAGATCAAGCAAACCGATCCGAAAAGCCGCAAGAGCATTCCGGAAGGGTTGTGGATCAAGTGCCCGTCGTGTGAGGCGGTGCTGTACCGCAACGACGTCGAGGCAAACCTGCACGTCTGCCCGAAGTGCGATCACCACATGCGCATCAACGCGCGTGAGCGTCTCGACGGCCTGCTCGATCCCGAAGGCCGCTACGAGATTGGCCAGGAGATCGTGCCGGTCGATTCGCTGAAGTTCAAGGACAGCCGCAAGTACCCCGATCGCATCAAGGAAGCGATGGACGATACGGGCGAAACCGATGCCATGGTCGTGATGGGCGGGGCGATCCACACGCTGCCGGTCGTGGTCGCGTGCTTCGAGTTCTCGTTCATGGGCGGCTCGATGGGTTCGGTGGTCGGCGAGCGTTTCGCGCGCGGCGCGCAGAACGCGCTCGAACAGAAGGTGCCGTTCATCTGCTTCACGGCTTCGGGCGGCGCGCGCATGCAGGAGAGCCTGCTCTCGCTCATGCAGATGGCCAAGACCACGGCGATGCTCACGAAGCTCTCCGAAGCGAAACTGCCGTTCATCTCCGTGCTGACCGATCCGACGATGGGCGGCGTGTCGGCGAGTTTCGCGTTCCTCGGCGACGTCGTGATCGCCGAGCCGAAGGCGCTGATCGGCTTCGCCGGCCCGCGCGTGATCGAACAGACCGTGCGCGAGAAGCTGCCGGAAGGCTTCCAGCGTTCGGAATTCCTGCTGCAGAAGGGCGCGATCGACATGATCGTCGACCGCCGCAAGCTGCGCGAAGAGATCGCGCGCATCATCGCGGTTCTCTCGCATCAGCCCGCGGACGCGGTGGCCTGACGCCGCGTTCCCCCGGCGCGCGTGGCTCATGCGGCGCGCGCCCGGCGGTCGCTCCCGTTTTTTCTCGCGCGCCGCAAGCGTCAGCAAGCGGCGCGCTGTCATTTCCGCGATAATGCCGTTTTTTCCAGCGGACGTTAGCGCGTGACCCGACTACCCGGCGCCCGCGGACGCCGCATGCAGCGATTCCATCGATGAGTACCTTTCCCTCCCTCGACGCGTGGCTCACGCACCTCGAAACCGCGCATCCTGTCGGCATCGACATGGGGCTCGGCCGGATCAGCCAGGTCAAGGACGCGCTGAAGCTCGAATTCGCCTGCCCGATCTTCACGGTCGGCGGCACGAACGGGAAGGGCTCGACCTGCGCGATTCTTGAAACGATCCTGCTGAAGGCCGGTTATCGCGTCGGCTGCCATACGTCGCCGCATCTGCTGTCGTTCAACGAGCGCGCGCGCATCGACGGCGAGCAGGCCAGCGACGCCGATCTGCTGCCGCATTTCGAAGCCGTCGAGGCGGCGCGCGTCTCGCTGGCCCAACCGGTCTCGCTCACGTACTTTGAGTTCACGACGCTCGCGATCATGCATCTGTTCGCCTCGCGCGGGCTCGACGCGGTCATCTTCGAAGTGGGCCTCGGCGGCCGTCTGGACGCCGTGAACATCCTCGACACCGACTGCGCGATCATCACGAGCATCGACCTCGACCACACCGAATACCTCGGCGATACGCGCGAGAAGATCGGCTTCGAGAAGGCCGGCATCTTCCGCGCGGGCAAGCCGGCGATCTGCGCCGATCCGATGGCGCCGCAGACGCTGATCGACCACGCTGCTGAGATTGGCGCCGATCTGTGGCTGTTCGGCCGCGATTTCCGCTACGAAGGCCAGGCCGGCAGCGAACGCCAGCAGTGGAGCTACGTGGGCCGCGCGCAACGCCGCTCGGCGCTCGCGTATCCGGCGCTGCGCGGTGCGAACCAGTTGATCAACACGTCGGCGGCGCTGGCCGCGCTCGAGGCGCTCCGGGACCGTTTGCCGGTGTCGGCGCAGGACATCCGCCTCGGCCTCGCGAACGTCGAACTGCCGGGCCGCTTCCAGGTGCTGCCGGGCAAGCCGGCGGTGATTCTCGACGTCGGGCACAATCCGCATGCGGCGGCCGTGCTCGGGCAGAATCTCGGCAGCATGGGCTACTTCCCGTACACCTACGCGGTGTTCGGCATGATGCGCGATAAGGACATCGCGGGCGTGCTGCAGCACCTCAAGGGCGAGATCGATCACTGGTGCGTGACCGACCTGCCGGGCCCGCGCGCGGCGACGGCGGAGCAACTCGAAGCGACGCTGCGTACGGCCGGCGTCGAGGACGGTGCCGACAGCAGCGTCACGCGCTACGCCTCGCCGGCTGAGGCGTTTCAAGATGCGCTAAAGCGCGCGACTGAAAATGATAGAATTATTGTTTTCGGAAGTTTCTTGACCGTGGCGGGTGTAATGGCCTGGCGCAAGTCACAGCAACACTGAAATAGCAGCACTCCAGCAGTACTGAACGCACGGCATCCTGTACGTCGCCCGGCACTTCTCTGCGCCGCGGCGGCCAGGCCTGAAGAGGCATCTAGCGAGTATCAAGCGCAGCTACATGGGAATTTTCTCGTTCGGCAAGAAAGACGACGCCGCGCCGCGCCGACGCGGTGCAGCAGAAGCCGGCTCCGGCTGGCGTAGCAGCCAGAACACGCGCGTCGAGCGGCGCAGCCGCCGCACCGAGCGCTCGGGGGATGCCGAGGCCATGCTCCTCGACCCCACCCTGCCCGAAAAGCAGCGCGCCCGGCGGCGTCTCGTCGGCGCGATTGCGCTCGTGGTGGCGGCCATCGTGATTCTGCCGATGGTGCTCGATTCGCACCCCAAACCCGTCACCAGCGATATCGCCATCGATATCCCGAGCCGTCCGGCTATTGCCTCGCACAAGGCGGAGGCCCAGGACGACGTCGCGGACACGATGGCAGGCATGGCGCCGGCGAGCGCGGGTGCATCGGCTGCCGCGCCGGCTCAGGCGGCCCCGAATACCGCGGCCGCGGGCAAGACCGCTCCAGCCACGCAAACCGCTCAGGCCGCGCACAGCAGCGCGCCGCAGCCGGCGGCCAAACCCGCTGCGCAGGCGCCGGTCAAGGCGGCTGCCGCACCCGCTCAGCCGAGCCAGCAGGTCGCGAACGGTGCCAACGGCACCGCTGCCGCAACCGAGACCGGTACGCCCGCTGCGCCCCCTGGCGCACGCTATGCTGTCCAGCTCGGCGCGTTTGCGAACGACGCGACGGCGCGCAACTGGGTAACCAAGTTGAAAGCGGCCGGTGTGCCCGCATATACAGAACAACGCAAGGAAGCTGACGGAACGACCCGCACGCTGTTGCGTGCCGGCCCGTTCGCGGACCGCGCGGCGGCCACCGACGCGATCGCGAAGGTGCGCGGTGCGGGGTTGATGGCCGGGTCGAACGGCGGCGCGGAATAAGCCGCCGATGTTTACGGCATTCGACTACGCTGTAATGGCGGTGATCGGCCTGTCGGCGCTGCGCGGCGCGTGGCGCGGCTTCGTCGGCGAGCTGTTTGGGCTGATCGGCTGGATTGTTGCGTTTCTGCTGGCGTGCCACTACGTGGAGCGCGTGGAACCGTGGATGCCCGCGCACTGGCCGGGCGGCGAGGTCACGCAGTGGTGTCTGGCTTTCGCGCTGATCGTAATCGGCGTGGTGTTCGTAGCGGGGGTGCTCAACGCACTGCTCGTGCGGATCGTGCAGGTGACCGGGCTCGGGCCCGTGGACCGGTCGCTCGGTTTGATGTTCGGCGTCGTGCGAGGCGTCGTGCTGGTGTTGATTCTCGTCGTCCTCGCGGGACTGACCGAGCTGCCCCAGCAGGACTTCTGGCGCCACGCGTTGCTGCTGCCGTATGTCGAGCACGGCGTAAGCGCACTGAAACCGTTACTGCCTGCGGCGCTTGCCGCGTACGTCCACCCATGACGTGACGCAGCGCACCGCGTGCAACTACTGCACCCTTGCGGACAGGAATGGCACTTGCCGTTCCCCGCTATCGATTTCGTTTTTTGGAAGGACCTGCCATGTGCGGCATCGTAGGCGTAGTTTCCCGCTCTCCCGTCAACCAGTTGCTGTATGACGCGCTGCTGCTCCTGCAGCACCGCGGCCAGGACGCAGCCGGTATCGCTACCGCGAACGGCAACACGTTCCATATGCACAAGGCCAACGGCATGGTGCGCGACGTGTTCCGGACGCGCAACATGCGCAGCCTGCCCGGCACCAGCGGCATCGGCCAGGTGCGCTACCCGACGGCCGGTTCGGCATCGAGCGAAGAGGAGGCCCAGCCGTTCTACGTGAACGCGCCGTTCGGCATCATCCTCGCGCACAACGGCAACATCACAAACGTCCCGCAGTTGAAGGACGAGATGTTCCGCATCGACCGCCGCCACGTCAACACGCACTCCGACACCGAAGTGCTGATCAACGTGCTCGCCCACGAAGTGCAGCGCGCGACCTCGGGTCTCGAACTCGATGCCGCGTCGGTCTTCAAGGCCGTGTCGGGCACGCACCGGCGCCTGCGCGGCTCGTACGCCGTGGTTTCGCTGATCTCGGGCTATGGCCTGCTCGCGTTCCGCGACCCGTTCGGCATCCGCCCGCTGTGTATCGGCAAGCTCGAAACGGCGGAAGGCACCGAGTGGATGGTGGCGTCGGAATCGGTGGCGCTCGAAGGCATCGGTTTCGAATTCGTGCGCGACGTGGAGCCGGGTGAAGCGATCTTCATCGACTTCGAAGGCAACTTCCACGCCCAGCAGTGCGCCGAGGCGCCGCAACTGAACCCCTGCATTTTCGAACTCGTGTACCTCGCGCGTCCGGATTCGGTGCTCGATGGCGTGCCGGTCTACAACGCGCGTCTGCGCATGGGCGACTATCTGGCCGAAAAGATCAAGCGCGAGCTGCCCGACGTGAAGATCGACGTCGTGATGCCGATTCCCGATTCGTCGCGCCCCGCGGCGATGCAGGTGGCGGCGAAGCTCGGCGTGGAGTACCGCGAAGGCTTCTTCAAGAACCGCTACGTCGGCCGCACGTTTATCATGCCGGGCCAGGCGATGCGCAAGAAGTCGGTGCGCCAGAAGCTCAACGCGATGGGTATCGAGTTCAAGGGCAAGAACGTCCTGATCATCGACGACTCGATCGTGCGCGGCACGACTTCGCACGAGATCGTGCAGATGGCGCGCGATGCGGGCGCAACCAAGGTGATCTTCGCCTCGGCGGCGCCGCCCGTGAAGTTCCCGAACGTGTACGGCATCGACATGCCGACGCGCAGCGAACTCGTCGCCCACGGCCGCTCGGATGAGGAAGTCGCCAAGATCATCGGCGCCGATTACCTCGTGTATCAGGACGTGGCCGCGCTCAAGCAGGCGGTGCGCGACATCAATCCGGAACTCAAGCGTTTCGAGGCTTCGTGCTTCGACGGCGACTACATCACCGGCGACATCACGACCGAATACCTCGACAGCATCGAGAACGCGCGTCTGGCTCCGCAGGCGCAGTCGGACCGCGATGCCGCGAGCGATGCAATGGATGCGGGTACGTCGCGTACGCAACTGCATCTGCAGCTTTCGTCGGACTGATGAAGGCTTAGATCAGGCGCCGTTGGTGCGGCGCCCTGGCTGAAGTCATAACGGGTCGCATTGATGCGACCCGTTTCTTTTTGGCAGTTATGCCGCGAGTTTCAGCGCTTGCGTGAAATCCGCGATCAGGTCGTCGATATCCTCGATGCCCACCGACAGGCGCAGCATGCCGTCGGAAATACCCATCGCCTTGCGCGTTTCCGGGCCGGCTTCGTAGAAGATCGTCGGCGCGACCGGAATGATCAGCGTGCGCGTGTCGGCGAGGCCCGTTGCCTTGATCGGCAGTTGGAGCGCATTGACGACTTCGATCATGCGCTCCGCGTTGAGCAATTCGAACGACAGCAGCCACGACGCGCCCTTGAACAGCTTTTGCGCGGTCGCGTATTGAGGATGGCTCTTCAGGCCCGGATAGAACACCTTGCCGATGGCGGGATGCGTCTCCAGAAACTGCGCGAGCGCGAGCGCGTTGTCGCTGCTTTGCTTCACCCGCAGCGCGAGCGTTTCGGCGCCCATGGCGATCGAATGCGCCTGCTCCGATGACAACGACGCGCCCATGTCGCGCAGGCCCTTCTTGCGGATCTGCTGCAGCCCCTGGTCCTTCGGCGCCAGACCGCGATACGAGTCGGCGATGTTCGGATACTGGCTCCAGTCGAACAGACCCGTGTCGGTCACTGCGCCGCCGAGCGCCGCGCCGTGGCCCGCGATCGTCTTCGTCAGCGAGTTGATGACGAGGCTTGCGCCGATCGCCTTCGGCTTGAACAAGGCGGGCGAGGTAATCGTGTTATCGACGAAGTACGCGATGCCGTGTTCGCGGCACACGTCGCCGATGCCTTCCAGATCCGGAATCTGCGTGCCCGGATTGGCGATGGTCTCGAGGAACAGCATGCGCGTGTTCGGCCGGATGGCCTTTTTCACGTCCTCGATATCGCAGGCGTCGACGGTCGTCACTTCGATGCCGAGCGTGCGCAACGTGCCGAGCAGGCTGTTGGTGTTGCCGAACACGTAGCGGCTCGAGACGAGATGGTCGCCCGCGCGCAGCAGCGTGAGAAACGTCGCCGTGATCGCGGCCATGCCGGTGCTGAAGCAGATCGTGCCGACGCCGTCTTCGAGGCTCGTGATCTTGCGCTCGAGCGCTGCCGTCGTGGGCGTGCCCTGGCGCGCGTAGTTGAAGCCGCCTTTCTTGGTGCCCTGGAACACGCCGATCAGATCTTCGACGCGCTCGAAGCCATATTGCACCGACGTATGAATCGGTTGACGCACCCCGCCGTGCTCGCTGCCGGCGATCCGGTCGCCGTGAACGATGCTTGTGGTGAAGCCTTGCTTGTCCATCTCTGTTCTGCCTCTCAAGTTGATTAGCCGCTTGGGCCTAAGTGTAACGCGGTAAATCCGTCCAATGCGGTGCGATGTATACTTCCGGGCTTTCATCGTTCACCTGCCGTACCAAGGACTTCCCCATGAGCGCATTGCCTCCCTGCCCGAAATGTCATTCCGAATTCACCTATGAGGACGGCGGCGTTTATATCTGCCCGGAGTGCGCGTACGAATGGTCGGCGGAAACCAGCGCGGCGGCGGAAACGGCGGCCCGGGTGTATCGCGACGCAGCCGGCAACATCCTGCAGGACGGCGACACCGTCACGGTGATCAAGGACCTGAAACTGAAGGGCGGCGGCGGTGTGGTCAAGATGGGCACCAAGGTGAAAAACATTCGTCTGGTGGACAGCGACCACGATATCGATTGCAAGATCGACGGTTTCGGTGCGATGAGCCTGAAATCGGAATTCGTCAGGAAGGCCTGATCGCCTGGCCACGCGTTCAATCTTTGCCGAAGAGGAAAAGCGTCATGTCCGTGATTCGCGCGTTGTTCGTCTATCCCGTCAAATCGTGCGGCGGTATCGCGCTCGAAGCGGCGCAGCTCTACGCCGAAGGACTGAAGTGGGATCGACACTGGATGGTGGTGGACGAGACGGGGCGCATGGCATCGCAGCGCGAATACGCGACGATGGCGCGCGTCGCCTGTGCGTTCGTCGAGGGCGGCGTGCGTCTTTCTTCGGTCGATATGGACACCGAACTGTTTTTGTCATTCTTGCCGCAAGGCGATGCGCGGCGTGTCCGGGCGACGGTGTGGAAAGACACGGTCGATGCGCTCGACGAGGGCGATGAAGCCGCGCGGTGGATCACGCAGGCAGTAGGCGTGCCGCTGCGCATCGTGCGATTCGCGCCTGATGTCACGCGCCTCGCGAACAAAAAATGGACGAACGGCGAGGACGTGCCGACGCAATTCGCGGATGCCTTTCCGTTGCTCGTGACGAACGAGGCGTCGCTCGCGGACCTCAATGCGCGGCTGGTCGCGAAGGGTGCCCCGCCGGTGCCGATGAACCGCTTCCGGCCGAACATCGTCATCGATGGCGAGGATGCGTTCGAAGAGGACTTCATCGATACGCTGTCGATCGACGGCGGCGCAGTGGTATTGCGCTTCGCGAAGCCTTGCGATCGCTGCCAGATCACGACGCTCGATCACCGCACGGGCGAGCGCCATCCGCACTGGATCGGCGAGCCGCTCGACACGCTGATGACGTATCGCGCGGACGCGCGCGTGAATGGCGGCCTCACGTTCGGCATGAACGCGACCGTCGTGAGCGGTGCGGGCAAGCCCGTGAGCGTTGGCGCGCCGGTGGAGTGGGAGTTGCGGTTCGACGAGTGAGCGATGCGGCACCGCGATGATTGAGAACATTCATATCGTCATCGCGCATGCATGATACGAGTTCGCGGGAAATTTGCTAAAAAGTAGCGTCTACGGTTCTGCCTTCATACGTCATTCCGTGCAATGCAGCTTCACTGCCATGTACACCGACAAGGAGAGCATCATGCTGGACTGGAACGCTTACCGCACCGAACTCATTGGCCGTATCGGCGAGATGGCCAAGCTGTCGCCCGATACCGTGCGCGGCTATCAGGCCTTGTCGGGTGCCGCGAAAAAGGGCGGGCGGCTCGATGCCAAGACCGTCGAACTGATCGCGCTGGCCGTGGCGGTCACGACGCGCTGCGATGGCTGCATCACGGTACATTCCGATGCCGCGCTGAAGAACGGCGCGACGCTCGAGGAAATCGCCGACGCTCTCGGCGTTGCCGTCGCGCTGAACGCGGGCGCGGCACTGGTTTATTCGGCACGCGTGCTCGATGCCGTCGCCGCGAATCCTGCGAGCCAGAAATAGTTCGATATACGTATAAAAGATGTCGACCACGACGCCGGCTTCCGACTCACCGGATAGCCGCAGCACGTTTTCTTATATCCCGATTGCGCTGTTCGGCTCCGTGATGGGGCTAACGGGCCTCGCAGTCTGCTGGCGGCTCGCGAACCATCATTTCGGCACGCCGCTCTGGATCGCCGAAGCGATCGGCGTCGTCGCGCTCGCCTCGTTCGTGGCGCTCGCGGTCGCGTGGGTCATCAAGGTGGTCACGAGTTTCGACAAGGTACGCGCGGAATTTGCGCATCCGATCGTCGGCAATATGTTCGGAACGCTGATGATCAGCCTGTTGCTGATTCCGATGCTGTTCGCGGACGTGAACCTCGTACTCGCGCGGATCGTCTGGTGCGTCGGCGCGGCGGGCATGATGTTGCTCGCCTGGTGGATGGTCATGCGCTGGATCAGCATGCGTCAGCAGCCCGAACACGCGACGCCGGCCTGGATCATCCCGGTGGTGGGCCTGCTCGACATTCCGCTGGCGGTGCCGTCGCTCGGCTGGACACATGGCGTGCACGGGCTGATGGTGTTCGGGACGGCAGTCGGGCTGTTCTTCGCGATTCCGCTATTTACGCTGATCATCTCGCGCCTCATGTTCGCGGATCAGTTGCCCGATTCGTTGCAGCCCTCGCTGCTCGTGTTGTGCGCGCCGTTCGCCGTCGGGTTTACGGCTTATACGTCGACCACGGGCACCGTCGACGGCTTCGCGACCGCGCTCTACATGGTGATGCTGTTCGTGCTGGCCGTACTGATCGCGCATTTGCGGCGGCTTGGAAGTTGCTGCCCGTTTCGCGTGTCCTGGTGGGCCGTGAGCTTCCCGCTGGCGGCATCCGCCGGTGCCGCGCTCCGCTACGCGACGTTCGCCCAGGAACCCGTCACCGATGCCATCGCAATCGTGCTGCTCGGGCTGGCGAGTGTGGTGATCGTGCTGCTTTTTATTCGCACGCTTTGGGGTATCGCGCGCGGAGAGTTGCGCACGCTCAGTACCTGAAGCGGGCAGGCGGCGTTCACCGGCACACAACGTCGCTGGCGGAATTTGCAAAGCCAGCCACCGACTGTGTGCACATGTCGCCAAGCGAAGCCTGGTCGTCTACCAGTGCCCACTGCTGGCGCGCCTGATCGGCGGTCTGCTTGAGCTGGTAGCCTTCGTCGCTCGTCGCGCCGAGCCGCGCAATGCAGGTGTCGATCGTCGCGAGATACGCTTCGCAGGCGGCGGGCAGGGCATGCGCGCCGGCTACCTGATCGGTGCCGGACGCAGGCGCGTTGAACGCGTTGGCTTGTTGCGCCGGCACGGCAACCGGCTGCTCTACACGTGACTGCCGTGGCTCGGCTTCTTTGTGGCCGCAGGCAATAAGTATCGTCACGGCAGCGCACGATAGCGCCGCCATGCGCAGGCGATGAATCGGAGAATACATGAGGCGTGCCACGATGCCGGCGTGCGCGGTATCGTGGATTTTCTATTTTAATTAGAAGTCCGTTGCAATGATTTTCTCGATGTTCCGCTCGGCAAGCGCGGAAATCGTCAACGTCGGATTGATTGCGCCTGTCGTGCCGGGAATGATCGAACCGTCGATCGCATAGAGGCGCGGGTAACCGGCGAGGCGTCCGTATGCATCGGTAGCCTTGCCGAGCACGAGCCCGCCCAGCGGGTGCGCGGTGAACGATCCGTCTACGTCCGCAGTGAGCAGCGGCACGCCGGTCACCACGCCGTTGGCCTGCGCGATCTTGTTGTTGAGCTGGCGCGCCGCCGCGATGACGTCGTTATTGCCGTTGGCGGGCCACTTGAGGACTGCCTTTTTCGCGACGGAGTCGTAGACAAAGCGCCCGCGATTGGTCTGATCGAAGCCCATGCCGAGCGAGCCGATTATCCCAACGTTGATCGGCACGGCCGGCGTGTACCAGTTTTCCAGCGTGGTGGGCACGGCGCCGGGCTGATGCAGCATCGACGCGCACGGCGAGCCCTGCGTCAGCCCCTTGATTGCGCTGAAAGAACGCACCACGCGCGTGTCGCCGTTGGTCCCCCAGCCTTCACCCACGTATTCGTTGAGCTTCGGCAGGTCGCCGCGCTCGCGCGCCGCGACCATGAGCTGGCTGCTGCCCATCGACCCTGCCGCGAGGAACAGGTAGTCGCAGGTGAGCGTGTAGTGGTCGGTGACGGTGCCGTCGGGGGCGTACTTCTGCGTTTCTAGCTGATAGCGCGAGCCGTCGAACGTGATGCGCGTCACCTCGTGACCCGGGTATACCGTCGCTTTGCCAGTTGCCTGGGCGTACTTCAGGTAGTTCTGGTTCAGGTCGAATTTTGCGCCGTTGCTGTTGCCGAGATTGCTTTCGCCGATGATCGCCGATGGGCGCGAAGCACCCCGGAGTTCGCTGCGCACGACATCCCAGTTGAAGATCGAATCAACGGGCGCCGTGGTGAAGCCGGCCTTCGCGGCTTGCTGGTCCCAGACGCGCGAGTGCCCGAACGGCGATGAGTTGTAGATGTCGCTCGGCATCGCGTTCAGATTGAGCATGGCGCGCACGCGCGGGAAGTACGTGCGGCTCATTTCGTCCCAGCTCACGAGCCCGTTATAGATCGCATTGAAATAGCTCTCCTGTGGCTGGTGCATCACACCCGTGAACACAATTGAACCGCCGCCGACACAGGCTCCGCGCCAGACGTCGATCGTGCCGCATGACGTGATGTCGAAAACGCCATTGAAATAGTCGAAGTGATACGTGAGCGTGTTGAGTTCCTTCGCGCTCGTGCGTTGCCAGTAGCCGCGTCCGTCGGGCAGGACGTCGGTGGCGAACGTCTGGCGCCGGGGGTCGTTGGGGAACAGCATGCCCCGTTCGAGCACGGTGGTTTGAATGCCGGCATTCGCGAGACGCATTGCACTGATCGCACCGCCGAAGCCGCTGCCGATCACAATTGCTTTCGAATAGACGGGGGGCTTTGGAACCGCTTTATAGATTTCGGGAACCAGCACCTGGTATTTCAGGTTGGTCAGCAAGCCGGCCGCCTGCGCGGTGCGTGCAGTCAGGGCCGGTGCGAGCATCGCCGCGGGGAGGGACATCGCGGTGCGTTTGAGGAAGCTGCGTCTTGACATCGTTCACTCCGGTTTCGCGTCGAGAATTGCTATGGAGTGCGATGTTAAACGAAGGGTCAAGCCGGATTTGTTGAAATTAGTGGCGAATTATTTGATGAAATGTTAATTAACGTTGTGTGTTTGATTTCGATGCCGTGGAAGGCCGATATAACGCTTTCGCGTCAGCAGTACGCGTGATCCGGCAACGCCCGCCATTGCCCCGGAGCAAGCCCGAAGCGGCGTGTAAACGCATGCGTGAAGGTGCTTTGGTCCGCAAAGCCCACGTCGAGCGCGACGTCGACTAGCGTGCGGCGCGGATCTTCGAGCAGCGTGAGCGCCGTATCGAGGCGCAAGCGTTGCAGATAACGATGCGGCGTCTCGCCAAACGCTTCGATAAAAAGCTGATGAAAGCGGCGCATGCCGAAGCCGCAATGCGTGGCGAGGTCGGCGACGCGCAGCGGTTGCGCGAGATGCGCGCGCAGCCAGCGGTCGATGCGCGCGAAGTCGAGGCCTGCTGCGGCGTTGAATGCAGCGTCGCTTGCGATGCCCGTTTGTGCGAGGAATGCGGCGCACAGTCGCGCGGAAGCGTCCCAGTGAAAACGCCGCGCGCGCACATCGGCGTTCATGGCCGGCGGCGCGACTTGCGCGGCGCGTTGCGCGATCTGCTGCACGAGTTGCGTGAGCGAGGGATCGATACGCACGGCGCGCGCCGCATCGAAGAGCCGCTCTGGCACAGCGAGCGACGCGGCCGGCAGGTCGAGCACGAGCTGGCAGTTCTCGCCGATGCCCACATAGTCGTGTCGGGCGCCGGCGGGAATCAGCCAGGCAGCGTATCGGTCGATGCGCTCGCCCACGCCGCCGACGGTCATCTCCATCTCGCCGTCGAGCCCGAGCACGATCTGGTGAAAATCGTGCAGATCGGTCGCCTCGATTGCGCCGTAGCGGCGCAGTTCGACGCCGGGCGCAGTGACGGGAGCGTGGTGATGCGGATTCATGACTTCAGGGCGAGCGCGAAGCCTTAAACTTCGAGCAGTTCCACTTCGAACACGAGCGTGGCGTTCGGCGGAATCACGCCACCTGCGCCGCGCACGCCGTAGCCGAGTTGCGGCGGGATCGTGAGACGGCGCACGCCGCCCACTTTCATGCCCTGCACGCCTTCGTCCCAGCCCTTGATGACCATGCCGCCGCCCAGCACGAAGGCGAACGGGTCGTTGCGGTCCTTGCTCGAATCGAACTTCTGGCCGTCGGTCAGCCAGCCGGTGTAGTGGACGCTGACGGTCTGGCCCGCACGCGCTTCGGCGCCGCTGCCTTCGGTCAGGTCTTCGTACTTGAGACCGGATGCGGTGGTCACCGCCTTGTTCGCGTCAGACATGAAAAACTCCTGAATCAGGGTAAAAACGTTATTGTAGGTGGTTTTGCAGGCCCCGCATGCGACTTCCCATCGGCTCCCTATAATGGGGGCTTACCCGGCACGCCGGGGCGCGAAGAGGACACCGATGCCAGCCATTCCCGAATCCCGATCCGAACGTATCGCGCGACTCTGCGCGGAAACGGCCTTGTTCATGCGCGACCAGGTGCTTTCGCGCGTGTCGCACGACCTGCGCAGTCCGCTCAATGCGATTCAGAGCTGGGCGTATGTGCTCGAACGCAAGATCGACACGGGCGATGCGTCCACGCAGCGCGCGCTCGACGGCATTCGTACCGGCGTCGAGCAGCAGGTGAAGCTGCTCGAATCGCTCGTCGACAAGACGCGCGCCGAGACCCGCAAGCTCGACATCGCGCGTGCGCCGTTCGCGCTCGATGCGGTGATCGAGGAAGCGGCCGACGACGCACGCATCGCACTCGCCGATGCGCGCGGTGTGACGCTGACCGTGCAGGGCACACCGACTGGCGTATCGCTGGACGGCGACCGCGAACGGGTTGCGCAGGCGTTGTGGCTGATGCTCGCGTTTGCGGTCGAGTCGAGTGCGCATGGCGCTGCGGTGACGCTCGACGTGAGCGCGGCGGGGGCGTTCGCCCAGTTGGGCGTGCAATGGACCGCAGCGCCTCAGGCGCTAACCGACGCCGCGCTGCCGCATCTGTTCGAAGCGTTCGCACGTATGCAGGCAGCCGAGCCGCTGGAGGCCGGACGTCCGGCCTGGGTGCTGTCGCTGTGCCAGCGCGTGGCCGAGGTGCACGAGGGCCAGTTTTCGCAGCAATCGCTCAGCGATGGTGCGGCGGTCGAGCTTGCGATGACCCTGCCGCTTGGGGCGGTGTGACGTTTTTTCAGCGCGTCGGACTCGCAGTGGCGTCATCGTCCTGCGTAGCCGTTTCCCGCGCGCGTACGACGGCATCGACGCGCGCGGCACACGCCGGATCGGCGTAAAGCGCATCGACGGCTAGCGGCAGACGCCGCCGCCAGTTCGGGTGCTCATCGATCGAACCCGGCAGATTGGGCTGTTCTTCGAGCGCAAGCAGATCTTCCAGCGGACACGTCATGAGCGGGCTCGAGCCCCCCGCGACGTAGGCGAGCGTGCCTTCCACCGGTGCGTGTTCCGGCGGCTCGTCACCGGCATCGGGCGATACGCAGCCGCCGGCGCGCAGCGCGCGCCATAGCGCCGAGCGCTCGACGGCGCGCTGCGCCTGTTCGACCACGACCGGATCGCGGCCGTCCGCGCGCGGCAGCGTCTGGCCGATGCGGTGACGCCACTCGATGTCGTGCCCGCGCCACCAGCCCGCGACGGTCGGCAGGTCGTGCGTGGTCGTCGTCGCGACGCCGTGCGGATCCCACCGCGATGGCGCGAGAAACGCGCCTGCGTGTCCCTCGCGCTCGAACCAGAGCACGCGGATGCCGTAGAGTCCGTGCTTCGCGAGCCGCTCGCGCAGTCCGGGCGGCACGGTGCCGAGATCCTCGCCGATCGCGATCGCGCGATGCCGCCACGATTCGAGCGCGATGAGCCGCAGCAGGTCTTCGATCGGATAACGCAGATACGCGCCCAGTTTCGCGCTTTCGCCTTCGGGTACGAGCCACAGCCGCCGCAGGCCGAGGATATGGTCGATGCGCACGCCGCCCGCATGCGTGAACGCGGCGCGCAGCATGTCGATGAACGCGCGGTAGCCGTTGTTGTGCAGCCCACGCGGCGAGTACGTCGTGAGACCCCAGCTTTGTCCCGCCTGGTTGAAGATGTCGGGCGGCGCGCCGACGCTCACGCGGTGCAGCATATCCTGCGGTTGCGCCCACGCGCCGCTGCCCGCGCCGTCACAACCGACCGCGAGATCGGCGACGAGGCCGATCGCCATGCCAGCGTCTCTGGCGTCACGCTGCGCACGCGAGAGGCCAACGGCTGCCAGCCACTGCAGGAAGCAATGAAAGTCCACCTCGCGGCGGTGTTCCGCGGCGAAGGCTTCGACTTCCGCACTACGCGGGTCGCGCAGACCCTCGGGCCAGTCACGCCAGTGATGACGCGGACCATCAGGACTGCATAGCATGGTCGCATGCAGGGCTTCGAAGCGTGCGTGATCTTCGAGCGCTTGTCCGCCGCGCGCGCAGAAGGCCGCGAACGAACCGGCCCGCGCCGAATCGTTGCCGCGCTCGCCCTGTTCGAAGCGGTCGTACAGAACGCGCAGTATCTGCAGCTTGAGCGGCAGGGCGCGTTTCCAGTCGATCAGCGGTAGCGCTTCCAGTTCGTTCCACACCGCTTCGGCGTGGACGGAGGCCATCGCCTCGTGCGCCGCCTGCGCGCCGAATACCGCCGCCGGATCGATATGCGCGACGTTGAGCCAAAGCCGCGACGACGGCGCGTACGGACTGAAGTGGCCCGGCTGCGCACTGAACATCGCATGGGTTGGACTCACCGCCAACGCTTGTGCGCCGCGCTTTGCGCTCTGCGTGGCGAGCGTCGCGAGCGCCGTGTAATCGCCGATGCCGCCGTCGCCTGCGCGGCGCAGGCCATAGAGTTGCGCCGCGACACCCCACAGCGCGGGCACGCGCGTTCCGTCGCCGTGCGTCGCGCGCCACGCGTCCGCGATTAAATGGCAGTGCGGCGGCGCCACGGCAAGCGTCAACTGGCGCTCGCCCACTGTGAGCGTGTGATAGCCCGGCTCGCCGAGCGGTGCGAGCAGCGCGGGTCCGCCCCGGGGCGCCGTGAAGCGCCCTTCGATGTGCTCGCCGCTTTCAAGGTCGATGCGATAGCTGCTGCCCGCGCGCACTGCCGCGACGGGTAGTGCGATCGCGCTGTCGACTTCGGCGGTGATGAGCGGCGGCAAGTGCCGCGCCGACTGCTCCGCGTTCAGCAGCGCGGCGCTCTGGCGTAGCTGCGCGGCGCTCGCGCAGGGCAGGCCCGCGCATTCGAGCAAGGCCGCGAGCGCACTGTCCGGCACGCGCTGCGCGTTGCCGTGCGCGTCGGTCCAGTCGACTTCGAAGCCCGCGCGTTCGGCGAGGCTCGCGAGCGTCTCCGTGCTGCGCGCCGTGCTCATGCACCCGGCTCCTCGCGCCGGACGACGCGCGCATCGTGGTGCAGCGCGTAGTCGGGCACGTCGCCGGTCATCCACGCGACGCACGAGTACGCGGGCAGCAGACCTTCGTCGATACGATCGCGCGCGCGGTCCGGCGTTTCGAAGACGATCATGCCGTCGGGCTCATGGTTGAGCGGGACGGCTTCGTGGCCGAGATTGAGCGCGAGCGTGAGGATCTCGCCGTCGGCCAGGCGCCAGTGCGCGACGAGCGCAGCGTAGTCGTTGCCCGCGTCATCGGTGAGCACGGTCGCGCCGAGCGCGCGCGCGTGGCTCAGTCGCGGCGTCAGCAAACGCGCGCGCACCGCGAGCGCCGACTTGTAGAAGTGCATCCAGGTGCGCCGGTCGCCGTCGAGACAGGTGTCGAGCGGCGGCGACGAAGCCGCGAACGTGCGCGCGTCGTTCGGGTCAGGGAGGCGGGTGCGCTGCGCGGGGTCGCGGTACGCCGTGAACGAGGCGAATTCGCGCGCGCGTCCGGCCCGCAGCGCATCGGCGAGATCGCCGGTGTAGGCCGCGAAATACTGGAACGGCTGCGTCGAACCGTATTCCTCGTCCATGAACATCAGCGGGATTTGCGGCGTGAGCAGATAGAGCGCCGTGGCTGCGCGCAACGCGTCGTCGTTGCTCAGCGTGCGCAGTCGTTCGCCGCGCGCGCGGTTGCCCACCTGATCGTGGTTCTGCAAGAACATTACCAGCGCACTGGGTGGCAGCGTTGTTTCGTTGTCCGATTCAATGCCTTCGGCTAGCACGCGTGCAAGCTGGCGGATCGGGTGCGAAGCGAACGGACCGTAGTAACCGTCCGTTTCGCCGGTCAGCAGCACGTGCAGCGCGTGGTGGGCGTCGTCGTTCCATTGGGCGTCGAAGTGCGTGCCGAGCAGATTGGCCGCGTTACGCTCGTTTTCGAGCACGAGATGCACGTGACGCCCTTCCTCGACACGCGCCTCTACGTGATCGCTCAACTCGCGCAGCCAGGACTCGTTTTCGTGTACGCAGGTGGCGTCGATACGCAGACCGTCGAAGCGGTATTCGGTGAGCCAGTACAGCGCGTTGTCGCAAAAGAAGTCGCGCACTTCGAAGCGTTCGAAGTCCGGGGCATCGCCCCACGGTGTTTTTGCGTCCGTGCGGAAGAACGGTTTTGCGTAGTCGCCCAGCCGGTTGCCGTCCGGACCGAAGTGGTTATAGACGACATCGATGAACACCTGCAGGCCGAGGCCATGTGCGGTGTCGATCAGCGTTTTGAGTTCGTCCGGTGTGCCGTAGGCCGCATGCGGCGCGTAGGGCAGGACGCCGTCGTAGCCCCAGCCGCGCTCGCCCGGATAGTCGTTCAGCGGCATCAGTTCGACGGCCGTCACGCCGAGCGCGGCTAGCGCGGGTAGCCGCGCCGCGACGTTGCGATAGCCGCCGAGCGCGCCGACGTGCAACTCGTAGAGGACCGTTTCTTCCCATGGCCGCCCCATCCATTGCGCGTGCTGCCACGCATAAGCGCGCGGATCGAGCACGAGGCTCGGGCCATGCACGCCCTGCGGCTGAAAACGCGAAGCGGGGTCGGGTACTTCCTGCCCGTCGTCGATGCGATAGCGATAGCGCGTGCCCGGACCACACGGAGCCTGCGCTTCGAACCAGCCGCTGCCGGTATCGGTCATCTCGAGCGGCGGGATGGGCGAGCCGTCGTCGGCGCGCGCATCGTCGAACACGACCTGCACCGCGCGGCACGACGGCGCCCAGAAGCGAAAGCGCGTCTGCGGCTTCGCGCGCGCCGCGCCGATCAACTGCGCGCCGAACGGCAGGCAATGCATGTAGTGATGAGCGTGCGGATCGGACATGAGCGAGGACATGGCGGTTTCCTGTGGCGACCGGCCTTCAGGCGGTGTTTGCGCGCGGTGCGCCGTCGCCTGGCGCGCGCGCATGCAGTACCGCGACCGCGTGAGCCGCCACTTCGTAGGTGGCGCCGCGCAGCGCGTGAGACGCGGCTTGCGGCTGCCCGCTGTCGAGCAGCACTTCCCATTGCAGGGGCGGATCGGGCGTCACAAATGCAGTGGCGTCGGACGAGGCGTTCAACATGATTAACAATACTTCCATTTCGCCGTCGAGTGCGGGTCCTGTGCGACGCACCATCAACGTTTGCGTGGCAGGCGTTTGCCATGCGGTCGGCAGCAGCAGACCGCCGTCTTCGTCGTACCAGTCGACGTCATGAAAACCCGGCAGCACTTCATGATCGGCATACAGAAAACGCGTTTCGCGCAGCAACGGATGGTCCCGGCGCAATGCGCTCGCGCGCGCGACGAACGCGCTCAACGCTTGTCCTTGCGGCGCCGCCGCCAGCTTCCAGTCCACCCAGGAAAGTTCGTTGTCCTGGCAATACGCGTTGTTGTTGCCGCGCTGCGTGCGGCCGAATTCGTCGCCCGCGAGCAGCATCGGCGTACCGAGCGCGATGAACAAGGTCATCAGCATCGAGCGTGCCACGCGCTCACGCACCTCGACGATCGCGGGGTCGTCGGACGGGCCTTCCACGCCCCAGTTCGAACTCCAGTTTTCGTTGTGGCCGTCGCGGTTTTCTTCGCCGTTGGCCTCGTTATGTTTGCGTTCATAGCTCACGAGATCGGCGAGCGTGTAGCCGTCGTGCGAGGTGATGAAATTGACCGACGACCACGGCCTGCGTCGGCGCTGGTCGAACAGATCGGCCGATCCCGCGAGCCGCGCGGCCAGTTCCGGCCGCTGGCCCGGGTCGCCGCGCCAGTAGCGGCGCACGCTGTCGCGAAAGCGGTCGTTCCACTCGGAAAACCCCGGCGGATGATGGCCGAGCTGATAGCCGCCCGGCCCCACGTCCCACGGTTCCGAAATCAGCTTGCATGGCGCGAGCACGGGGTCCTGGCGCAGGATGTCGAAGAAGCCGCTGTTCGGATCGAAGCCCGAGGCCTCGCGCCCGAGCGTCACGCCGAGGTCGAAACGAAAGCCGTCGATGCGGTACGACGTGGCCCAGTAACGCAGCGAGTCGGTCACCATCTGCAGTACGCGCGGGTGCGAGAGATTGAGCGTGTTGCCGACGCCGGTGTCGTTGATGAAGTGACGCTCGTCGCCGGGCACGACGCGATAGTAGTTCGCGTTGTCGAGTCCGCGCCAGGAGACCGTCGGGCCCGTTTCGCCGCCTTCGCAGGTGTGGTTGTAGACGACGTCGAGAAACACCTCGATGCCCGCCGCGTGCAGTTGGCGCACTGCAATACGCATCATGTCGGGGTCGTAGGGGCCGAGATAGGTCGGCTCGGGCGCGAAGAACGCGGCCGTGTTGTAGCCCCAGTAATTGCGCAGGCCGCGGTCGGCCAGGAAGCGTTCGTGCAGGAACGCATGCACGGGCAGCAGTTCGACGGCGGTGACGCCAAGCTTCTGCAGGTGCTCGACGAAGTGGGGCGTCGCGAGCGCGGCGAAGGTGCCGCGCGTGTGGCTGCGCAGATCGTGACGCTGCATCGAGATGCCGCGCAGATGCGTTTCGTAGATCACCGTGTCGCCCCACGGCACGTTGGGGCGCACGTCGCGTGACCAGTCGAACGTATCGGCGACGACCATCGCCTTCGGCATCGCAGGCGCCGAGTCGCGCTTTTCGATCGAAAGGTCGGCGCGATTCGAATGCGCGCGATAGCCGTAGAGCGTATCGGACCAGCGGAACTTGCCGACGAGCCGCCGCGCGTAGGGATCGAGCAGCAGCTTGTGCGGATTGAAGCGATGGCCTTCGTGCGGCAGATACGGCCCATGCGCACGCAGGCCGTACACGGTGCCTGGATGGGCGCCGGGCAGATAGCCGTGCCAGATTTCGTCGGTGCATTCCGGCAGCGTGTAGCGCGCGTATTCCTTGCGGCCCGTGCGATCGAACAGGCATACCTCGACGCGCCACGCGTTCGCCGAGAACACGGCGAAGTTCGTGCCGAGCCCATCCCATGTCGCGCCGAGCGGCCAGGGCGAGCCGGTCAGCAAACGATCCGGCATGCCGTTAGACATGACACCGATCCTCGTGATGTTCTTGTTCGCGGACTAGCGGCGCAGGCGGAAATACAGCGTGCCGAGCGGCGGCAGTACGAGCGCGGCCGACTGTGGCTTGCCATGGCTCGCCACGGGTTCCGTCGAAATCTGGCCGCCGTTGCCGAGGTTCGAGCCGCCGTAGATTTGCGCGTCCGTGTTCAGCACTTCGTCCCACTGGCCCGGTTGCGGCATGCCGATGCGGTAGCCAACGCGAGGCACCGGCGTGAAGTTGCAGACTGCCACGATTTCGCTGCCCGTGCCGTCTACGCGTCGCCAGGCGAGCACGCTGTTGTCGACGTCATCGGAGACGAGCCACTCGAAGCCGCCCGGATCGGCATCGAGCGTGTGCAGTGCGGAATCGGTCACGTACAGGTGATTGAGGTCGCGCACGAGCTTCTGCACGCCGTGATGCATCGGATCGTCGAGCAGATCCCATTGCGGCGTGCCGTCGTGATCGAACTCGGCCAGTTGTCCGAATTCGCCGCCCATGAAGAGCAGCTTTTTGCCCGGATGCGCCCACATGAAGCCGAAATACGCGCGCAGATTGGCGAAGCGCTGCCAGCGGTCGCCCGGCATCTTGCCCATGAGCGAGCCCTTGCCGTGCACGACTTCATCGTGTGAAAGCGGCAGCACGAAACGCTCCGACCAGGCGTAGATGAGCGCGAACGTCATCTGGTGATGATGGTAGCGGCGGTGGATCGGGTCTTCGTGCATGAAGTGCAGCGTGTCGTGCATCCAGCCCATGTTCCATTTGAACTGGAAGCCGAGGCCGCCTTCCTCGATGCGTGCGGATACGCCGGGCCACGCCGTCGATTCCTCGGCGACCGTGATCACGCCGGGGCGCTCCGGCACGTACTGCGTTTCGTGATTCAGGCGCTTCAGAAAGGCGATCGATTCGAGGTTTTCGCGTCCGCCATAGATGTTCGGCACCCATTCCCCGGCGTTGCGCGAATAGTCGCGATAGAGCATCGAGGCCACGGCATCGACGCGCAATCCATCGACGTGATAGCGCGAGAGCCACGCGAGCGCCGATGCGATCAGGAACGCGCTGACCTCGCTGCGCCCGAGGTTGTAGATCATCGTGTTCCAGTCGGGGTGATAGCCCTCGCGAGGGTCCGCATGTTCGTAGAGCGCGGTGCCGTCGAAATCGATGAGGCCGTGCGCGTCGTTCGGGAAATGCGCGGGCACCCAGTCGAGAATCACGCCGAGCCCCGCCATGTGCGCGCGATCGACGAACGCCGCGAAATCGAGCGGCGCGCCGAGGCGTCCGGTCGGTGCGAACTGCGCGAGCGGCTGATAGCCCCACGAGCCGCCGAACGGATGCTCGGCAATCGGCATCAGTTCGATGTGCGTGAAGCCCATCGACTGCGCGTACGGAATCAGACGGTCGGCCAGCGCGGTCCAGCTTGGCGTGGGGGCGTCTTCCTTGTCGTCGCCGTGCGTCGGCAGCCACGAGGGCGCGTGTACCTCGTAGATCGCCATCGCGCTGCGCGCGGTCTGCCGCTCGCCGCGCGTGGCCAGCCATTCGCTGTCGTGCCAGACGTAGTGTTCGAGCGCGTCGACATCCGCGACGATCGACGCCGTCGCGGGCGGCGCTTCGGCCTGGCGCGCGCACGGGTCGGCCTTCAGGGGCTGCACGGTGCCGCGCGCGCCGAGGATTTCGTACTTGTAGCGCGCGAGCGCGGCCACGCGCGGGATAAACAGTTCCCAGACGCCCGCTTCGTAACGCAGGCGCATCGGGTGGCGGCGGCCGTCCCATGCATTGAAATCGCCGACGACGGAGACGCGCCGCGCGTTCGGCGCCCATACCGCGAAGCGCACACCGGGCACGCCGTCGCAGACGACGGGCCGCGCGCCGAGGCATTCGAGCACCGCGTACGGATCGCCGCCCGCGAGACGATGCAGCGGATCTTCGGCAAGCTGCGAGCCAAATGAATAGGGATCCTCAATTTCCTGCCGGTCACCATGCCAGTCGATGTCGAGGCGATAGGGGCGATAGGGGCGATAAGGCCGTAGCTGCGTGAGCGGCCCCGCGAAGAGTCCCGCCGGATGGATGCAGGCGAGTTCCCCCAATACCGCGTCCTGATCGCGCGCCACGACGCGCACGCTCGACGCACCGGGCAGCAGCGCGCGCACCCAGGTCGTGCCGTCGATCGCATGCGGGCCGAGTACCGCGAACGGATCGGGGTGCCGCGCGCCGATGAGCGCGTCGATATCGTGCTGCGCGAGGCCGGTGTCCGGCGCGCCATCAGCCATGGGCCTCTCCTTCGTGTGGCCCGTCGGTCTCGGCCGGGCCGAGCAGGCGCGTGGTCAGCGCCGCGAGCCCGCGCACCGGCAACGCGAGCCACGTAGGCCGGTTGGCAGCTTCGTAGCGGATTTCGTAGGCCGCCTTCTCGATCAGGAACAGGTCGAGCAGTTCCTGTTCGTGCGCGGCGCTCACGAGCGGTTGGGGCGCATCGGCAACCGCCGCGCGATAGTGGCTCAGGAACGCCTCGGCCGCGCTGCTGCGGAAGCGCTCGAACAGCGCGCGCTTGCGCTCGGCCGTTTGCTGCGGAGCGCTTTCGGTGGTCAACTGCGCGGCGGCGCCCGCATACGACAGCGAGCGCAGCAGGCCGGCCACGTCGCGCAGCGGGCACGTCTTCGCACGACGGTGTTCGAGCGACCGCGCAGGTTCGCCTTCGAAGTCGATCAGATAGGCGTCGCCCTGGGCGATCAGCACCTGGCCCAGATGGAAGTCGCCGTGGATGCGGATGCGCCACGCGCCGGCATTGGGCGGCACGCGCTGCTCGACGGCTTCGACGAGCGCATCGCGCCGCGCGAGCACGCCGAGTGCGAGGGCGCGGGCGTCGTCGTCGAGTGCCGATGCGTCGCCGCCGGTCTGCCGCGCGAGGATGTCGAGCGCCTCGACGAGCATCGTCTTGGTGTCGGCGATCCAGGTGCGCACGTCGTCGGGCGTGGACTCGACCGGCGCGAACGCGGGATCGTCGGTGGGCGTGGCGAGCGCGACGTGCAGTTCGCCGAGCCGTTTGCCGATCGCTGCGATCACCGTGCAATAGCCTTGCATCGCTTCTTCCTGCTGCGTCGGATCGACGTCTGCTTCGTCATCGACGGTTTGCAGCGCCAGTTCGTCGATCGTGCGCCGCAGGTAGTCGAGCACCCAGTCCCACGCGTTGCCCTGGTTATCGATGTAGCCCTGCAGGATCGCAAGCGTATGCGGTACGTCTTGCGGATCGACGCGCACGACTTCGCCGAACAGCGGCGCCGTGTTCGCGTAGCCCCGTTGCGTCAGATAGCGGCACATCTCCGCTTCGGGATGGATGCCCGGCGAGACCCGCCGCACGAGCTTGAGCACGATCGCATCGGCGATGATCAGCGAGCTGTTGCTGTGTTCCGCGGCGAGCCAGCGGATTTCGGGCGCGTCGCCGAGATCGACGGCGTCGAGCCGCTCCGTGGGCCGGAAGTGGATCACGCTCTGCTGCACGGTCGGAATTGCCGCGTTTTCGCGCAGCTTGTGCAACACGCCGTGCGCGAACGTCGGCAGCGAGAACGCGTCGGTCAGGTAGCCGATGTTGCGTCCGCGGCGTACGCGCGAGAGCGCAAGCTGAACGTGCAACGGTGTCGTGATGTCGGTATCCCAGGTAATGCCGATTGGGAGTACGTAACGTTCGACCGTGCCGTCCGCGATATTGGCCTCGATCTCGGTGAACGCGAAGCCGGAGTCGGGAATCGTCGTGAGCGCGGCCAGCCGCACGCTCTTGAGCGGCCGGTCTTTCGACGCGAACCAGCGCCGCCGCGACAGCCACGAAGGCAGCACTTCCGATTCGAGCAGCCGCACGTTCTCGGGCGTCGCGCCCACCTGGCCCTGGCGGATCACGATGGTGACGAATTCGGGCAGCGGCTCGGACGCGGGTTCGCTCCATGCCGGACGTTCGTTGTCGGGGCACAGCAGGAACCAGAGGAAGCCGTAGGGCGGGAACGTCAGCAGATAGGGCAGTTGCCCGATTGGCGGAAACACCGAATCGGCCGTCATTTCGACGGGGGATGTACCCGCGAATTCGGACAGATCGAGTTCGACGGCCTGCGGCGCGCGCGACAGATTGGCCACGCAGAGGATCGGCGCTTCGCCGGGGAATTCGCGCAGATACGCGAGGACCTTGCGGTTCGCGGGGCGCAGGAAGCGAATCGAGCCGCGCCCGAAGGCCTGTTTCGCGCGACGCGTGGCGAGCATGCGGCGCGTCCAGTTCAGCAGCGAATGCGGATCGCGGCTTTGCGCCTCGACGTTGATCGCGTCGTAGCCATACAGCGACCCCATGAGCGGCGGCAGCACGAGCTGTTCCGGATCGGCGCGCGAGAAACCGCCGTTGCGGTCCGACGACCACTGCATCGGCGTGCGCACGCCATCGCGGTCGCCGAGGTGGATGTTGTCGCCCATGCCGAGTTCGTCGCCGTAGTAGATCACGGGCGTGCCCGGCATCGAAAACAGCAGCGAGTTGATCAGCTCGATGCGGCGGCGGTCGCGCTCCATGAGCGGCGCAAGACGGCGGCGAATGCCGAGGTTCAGGCGCGCGCGCCGGTCGCTCGCATAGGTGTTCCAGAGATAGTCGCGCTCGGAGTCGGTGACCATTTCGAGCGTCAGTTCGTCATGGTTGCGCAGGAAGATCGCCCACTGGCAACTCGGCAGCAGATCCGGCGTCTGCCGCATGATGTCGATGATCGGAAAGCGGTCCTCGCTCGCGATCGCCATGTACAGACGCGGCATCAGCGGGAAGTGGAACGCCATGTGGCATTCGTCTTCGCTGCCGAAGTACTCCTGCACGTCTTCGGGCCACTGGTTCGCTTCGGCCAGCAGCATCCGGTTCGGATAATGCGCGTCGATCGTCGCGCGGATCTGCTTGAGGATCGCGTGCGTCTCGGGCAAGTTCTCGTTGTTCGTGCCTTCGCGCTCGACAAGATAGGGCACGGCGTCGAGGCGCAGCCCGTCGATGCCCATGTCGAGCCAGAAGCGCATGATCTGCAGCACCTCGCGCAGCACGGCCGGGTTGTCGAAGTTCAGATCGGGCTGGTGCGAATAGAAGCGGTGCCAGTAGTAGGCGTTCGCAACGGGATCGTGAGTCCAGTTCGACGGCTCGGTGTCGATGAAAATGATGCGTGTACCCGTGTACTTTTTATCGGTATCGGACCACACGTAGTAGTTGCGATGGTTCGAGCCCGGCCGCGCCCGGCGCGCGCGCTGAAACCACGGGTGCTGGTCGGACGTGTGATTGATGACGAGTTCGGTAATCACGCGGATACCGCGCGCATGCGCTTCCTGAATGAAGCGGCGCACGTCGGCTAGCTGGCCGTAGTCGGGGTGGACGTTGCGGTAGTCGGCGATGTCGTAGCCGTCGTCGCGGCGCGGCGACGGGTAGAACGGCAGCAGCCAGATTGCGGTGACGCCGAGCCCCGCGATGTAGTCGAGCTTCGCCAGCAGGCCCGGAAAGTCGCCTACGCCGTCGTTGTTCGAGTCGTAGAACGACTTTACGTGCACCTGGTAAATCACGGCATCCTTGTACCAGAGCGGGTCGTCGCTCAACAGCGCGAGCTTGCGGCGCCGATGCGTCGTGGCGCCTGCGCGCGGTTCCTGCTCTGCCGTGGAGTCGTGTGCGCCGGCGTCCTCGGTCAATGCGTGGTCGTGCGTGTCGCGTTTCATGTCTCACCTGATGGCGGGAAATCGGCGTCCAGTTCCGGGTGACCCGCAACGTGTACGTCTTCGGTCTCGGGCGGCGGCTCGTCGCGTGGCAGGCCTCGCGCGGGTTCGATGCGCCAGATCGCGAACGGCCGCGTGTGCGGATCGAGCCGCACGTGCTGCCAGCGACCGTGCCATGCAAAGCGCTGGCCCGTGATGACATCCGTGATAGCAAGTGCCGCGCCTTCGTCGAGATGCCAGCTTGCGAACGTCTGCCACGACAGTTCGAAGTCGGCGCTCTGCTCGCGGTACGGGTCGAGGCTGATCGCGACGACGATGACGTTGTCGCGTGCCGGCGTCGCCTTTTCGAAGCAGAGGATCTGCTCGTTGCGCGCTTCGAGGAAGGTGACGCCCAGATGCGTCTGCAGCGCCGGGTTCGCGCGGCGGATGCGGTTCAGCGCCGTGATCTCGCCGACGATGTTGCCGTGCCGGTGCCAGTCCCACGAGCGGATCTGATACTTTTCGGAGTCCAGATATTCTTCGCTGTCGGGCAGCGCGTGCGCTTCGCAGAGTTCGAAGCCGCAATAGACGCCCCACAGGCCCGAGAGCGTCGCTGCGAGCGCCGCGCGGATCATGAAGCTCGCGCGCGCGCCCGTTTGCAGGTGGCGCGGATTGATGTCGGGCGTGTTGACGAAAAAGTTGGGCCGGTAGAAGTCGCGCACGGGCGTCTGCGTGAGTTCGGTCAGGTACTCGGTGAAGTCGCGCTTCGACTCGCGCCACGTGAAGTACGTGTACGACTGCGAGAAGCCGAGCTTCGCGAGCCGGTACATGAGGCGCGGGCGCGTGAAGGCCTCGGAGAGGAAGATCACGTCGGGATGGCGCGCGCGCACGTCTGCGATCATCCATTCCCAGAACGGCAATGGTTTCGTATGCGGATTGTCCACGCGGAAGATGTGCACGCCCGCATCGATCCAGAACAGGATCGCGTCGCGCAGGGCGAGCCACAGGCCCGGCTTCGCATCGTTCGCGTAGAACTCGGGGTTCACGATGTCCTGGTACTTCTTCGGCGGGTTCTCCGCGTAACGCAGCGTGCCATCGGGGCGCCAGGCGAACCAGTTGGGATGCTCCTTCAGCCATGGGTGATCGGGCGAGCACTGCACCGCGAAATCGAGTGCGATTTCGAGGCCGTGCTCGTGCGCCGCGGCCAGCATGCGGCGGAAGTCTGCGAGCGTGCCGAGCCGGGGATGGATCGCCGTGTGGCCGCCTTCGGCCGCGCCGATCGCGTAAGGGCTGCCCACGTCGTCGGGGCCTGGCGTCAGCGTGTTGTTGCGGCCCTTGCGGTTGGCGAGGCCGATCGGATGGATCGGCGGGAAATACAGCACGTCGAAGCCCATGTCGCGGATGCGCGGCAGCTTCGCGATGACGTCGTCGAAGGTGCCGTGACGCGTTTCGTCGTCGCTCATCGAACGCGGGAAGATCTCGTACCAGCTTGCGTAATGCGCAGCGCGGCGTTCGGCGTCGACGCGGCGCATGCGCGTATCGCGTGACAGGAACGGCCGATGACCCGCGGCGCGCACGGCGGCGGTTGTCGCACTGGCCGCGAGGATCGCGCAGCGCGTATCGGTGTCCGCGCTGATGAAGCGGCGCACGATCGCATCGAGCGTCGCGACCACGCGCGCGTGATCTTCCACCGCGCCCGGCGCTTCCGATGGGGCCGACGTTTCGGCGCTCGCGAGTACGAGCGCCAACAGACGGCTTGCCTCTTCCATCTCCAGATCGACGCTCTGGTTCGCCGCGCGCTTCTTTTGCACGTGATCGACGAGCGATGCGAAATCGTCGCGCCAGGCAATGACGACGAACTCATGGCGCCCGACGCGATCGAGCGGAATGTGGCCGCTCCACATGTCGGTGCCGGGCGGCAGCAGCGGCGTCATCGGCGACTCGTGCCACGCGGTTTCGTCAGCCGCGCGCCAGAGCACGGCGGCATCGAGGCGGTCGTGGCCTTCCGCGAAAATCGCCGCGCGCACTTCGACACGTTCGCCAACGTTGCGCTTGGCGACGAAGCGGCCTTCATCGACGGATGGCGTCACGCTTTCGATCGCAATGCGCGGCGCCGAAAGCGCTTCGGTCACGCTCTTGTGACCGCTCGTGGGCGTTCTGGCGACATCTTCGGACGGCGCGAGCACGACGGCCGGCGCCGCTAGCGCGCGAAACATCCAGCATGCCCCGGGGGGCAGCGCAAAGGTGTCGGGAACCGCGCTCGCGTTGCGCTGCGCATCGGGGCGCGCGCCGCGCAGCGTTTGCGCATCGAGCGGCGCAAAGCGCGTGAAAGCGCCGGGCACCGCATCGAGCAGCCGCGCCATGTCCACCCGTACCGGGGCGGCCAGCGAGGGATTGACCACGGTGAGCAGGGCATCGCCGGCATCGCGCAGGTCCGCATGGTCGCCGCGCAGCAACGCCACCACGGGCGCGCGCGGGCCGTTGAGCATGCGCAGCTCGCCGTTGGTCTGCAAGGCCCATGTCTCGCGTTGCAGGGCGTTCGCATGCGCGATATCGGCTGAGAGATCGAACGGACCGTGCGCCTTGGCCGCTTCCCAGTGCGCCATGTTGCTGCCCGCATGCTCGACCGTCTCGCTCACGCCGTATTCGAAGCCCATCGGCACGAGCCAGCCCGTGCCCAGCGCGGCGGCGGCGCGCAGCATGCGACGGTACGCACGTTCGATCGCGCGCGCGTCGTCGGCGCCTTCCTGGTCGTGCATGTAACGCGTGCCGTAGGGCGCTTCCGGAAAGGCCACGGGCGAGCCCACGCGCCGCAGCAATGCGTGCTCTTCGATGAACCATGGCGATGCGAAATCCCACCAGCGCAGCGACGTAAACGCCGCATCGAACCCCACGCCCTCGAGCTGCGCCATGGCCGCGCGCGAGAGCCCCGGCGTCGCGGCCAGCCAGCGCGCGCTATGGCGGCTGGCGCGCACTGCATCGAAGATGCTGCGCAGCACGTTCGGCGGCGTGTGATGCGGCGACTCGATGCGAAATCCGCCGAGCCCCGCTTGCACCAGTTCGGTGATGCGCTGCGACCACCATGCCGCAAGCGGTGCACCCGCGCGTTCGAAATCGGCGTAGGCGATGTGCGCGTCGCGGTGACCGTGACGCGGATCGAGGCGCGCGTCCTCGGGCTCGAACGGACGAAACCATTCGTTGTGCGTTGCATAGAGCACGCCGTCGGCGGCCGTGCGATCGAGCGTGAGATCCGCGAGTAACGTGATGTCGCGTTCGCGCGCGGCACGCGCGAGCGTTTGCAACGCTTCATCAGCGGATTCAGTGGTGCCGAACGCTGGGTGCAGGCGCGTGTGGTCCGCGACGATACGGCCGTCGCCGCTCATGCCCGGCGCGAACAGCGCACCGATCAGGACATGATCGAAACCCAGCGAGGCGGCGTGCGAGAACAGGGCCGGCCACGCGTCGAGCGGACCGACCTGGACGGAATGGACGAAATAGATCCGGGGTGCATAGGCCTGAGAATCTTCCATCGGACGTATACCAGATACGTCGGGCAAGGTGGAGCCAGGCTGCAGCGATCACGTTGCCCGGGTTTATGCCGGAGCGTGTCGCGCCGCGCTCACGGTGGCGCGTCTTGTTCAATGTAGTTCAGAACGCGGCTGCAACCAAACCGTGAGCGAATGGTTTGCTGCCCTCGGGGGGAGGGAGCAAATCACGTGCCCGATGAAAGAGAAAAAGCGCCCCGGAAAGGGGCACGGAGGGTCAGGGGCCGAGCATGCTCGCGGCGATGTTCACGCACAGGCCAAGCACGGCGACGTTGAAATAGAACGAGAGGATCGATTGCGCGAGCACCGTGCGGCGCGCGCGGGCGCCGCGCATGCCGACGTCGGCGGTCTGCGACGCGCACGCGATCG
>Ga0131853_10001863_pt1 | contig 37586 bp, 20 predicted proteins | sample TergutLab28metaG_FD_92764 | JGI IMG/M metagenome (GOLD analysis project Ga0131853, IMG submission 92764) | Labiotermes labralis P1 segment gut microbial communities from Petit-Saut dam, French Guiana - Lab288 P1 (version 2) (version 2) | ecosystem: Host-associated > Arthropoda: Insects >... | reverse complement strand
TACTGATATGAAAGATTAAATGGCTCCCTGTGTAAACAATCAAACTGCTACAGTTATTGAGAATGTAAACATATGGATTTGTCAGTAAGTTGTTTTAAAGTTTATTTTAAAGATTTACCATTTTAATTATACAGTTTGCTTATTATACACTTTTCATGCGAGACTTGGGATCCCAAATTATAACATAAATTGCCACTGTATGTTATGGACTGTTTACATGTATTGAAGGGACTTGCCTAAGGATGATAGTTGTGCCAATGGAAAAGTATGTTTTATTAGATATCTGTGATAAAGCACAACAAGATGTCATATTAAAGCCAGTGTTTAGAAATAAACATAAAAAACTAAGATGTATTTAGCTCATCAGAACTGAAATCCAGCCAATATCCAAATAATAGAATTTGTAATGTTGTAAGTCCTTTCAGTCTGGCACATTTCAATGTTTGGGATTATAATTACATGTAAATCTGACACTGACTGTGGCTTCAACTCTGAACATTTTGTCTGTGAAATTAAACTCTGATTGCAAGTTAATGTATGTTTGTGTTTGCAGAGACCTATCATGTATGCAGTTGTGGCTGGAGGTTGGACAGTAGGAATATACTTCCTTCAGTATCTTTGGCACAATTTACGTCTGATAATTGAAGAGTATCAGAGACATGTGCTGTCCTATGTGGTCTTCACAGGAATTATAAGCTTTATCATATGTTACCGACTCGGCCCTGTGACAGATCAGAGGAGTAAAAACTTAATAAAATGGGCTCTTCAGGTATTAATAAATGTTAGCTGAGAACTGTGTATAGTAGAATTTAATTGCTGAATTTCTGAAAGTATATCCTTCTTTGTGCATTGTACTTAAGACCAGGCCAAAACAAATTTATTATATAAGATAGGGCTGTTGTATTTTTTATTACGCACATCATATCAAATTGAGAAAATGCTAAGTAATATTATGCACGTACAGAAACCTACTCAAAGAATAAAGTACACTGTAATAGATCGAGACATAACAGCACTCCTTGAAGTTTCCTGCTGTGCATTTTGCTGATTAGTGACTATTTTTTATAAGTTATTTCCCCACAGGGTACATCACTATCAGGTATTTTCTTCAGTAGCGAATTCCAAGAAGCATCTGTGGCCATCATCATCGTAATCCTCACAGCTTACAATTTTCCAGCTGTGTGGACTTCAAAGTTGCTAGCATATTGGTAAGCAAACTTAATAGCTAAGTGCATGTTAAGAAACAGCAACAGAAAATTCTTGAATCACGTTGTATGTGCACTTATAATTTTGTGTTTTGCATGATAGAAGATGTGGATTATGTTGTACTTTGCATCAATGCATGTAAATATATTGCTTTATTGTATGCAAGTCAGCACCTGATATTTTTACTGTGTGTTATACAGAAATAAATCTTCGCCAGTTCAAGTGTGTAACAGTGGTGATTTATTCCATTCCTGTTACCACCACTAGTATTTCTGTGAAACTGAAAGCTATTAATGGGTTGATTGCTTTTTTACTTCTATTAATCTTGAGGTTTATGAAATAAACAGTGCATGAACCCCACATAGAATGAATATCAAATTGGAGCAGAACAAAGTATGAGGAGATCTAATGACACAAAAAATTATGAAGATCATTAGCAAAGAGGTTTCTAGAATAGCTACTTCATTACACTGTGTAAGTCATATTATGCTGAATAATGGAGGTGCCAGAACAGATCTGTAGGGAACACTAGAAAGTGCTGCAATAGTCAATGAAAAAATTCAAGAAATTGAACCTAGAAATTGTTTGGTGGTTGAGTAACTATGAGACCAGTTCACGTAGCCACCAGAAAGTCCAATTATACTAAGTTTCTGAAGAAGCAAGGTATGAGGAATGAGATTCAAAGCACTGCTAAGGCCAAAGTATGTGTCATCAGCTTGACAATGAGAGGTGCCCAGAGGGTAATAACACCAAGATAAGTTATGTGACTGGTAATGATAGATTTGTGTTGAGTAAACCCATGTTGGTGAAGATTAGGTTTGAACTTTGTGTAGTGATGAACTTGATCATGTATGACAATTCAAGTAATTTGGCAAAAATTATTAATAATAGAACTAGGTCAGCAATGCTAACAGAAGCACTGTTGTCTTTAAAAATATAGGCACAATTGGCACTTAGTCCCATAAAAGGTAAAGTTGCTCCTGTCTGTGCCATGAAGGCATACAGGCAGAGTAGAAGTAGAGCTCATCTCCTTCTTGAGACTAGGTGAAGGTGAGTGAACTTCATGCCATCTGGACTTTGTGGAGAATAGGAAAAATTCTTGCACCTACCAGGATTTGAACCATGGATCATCCAGCCCATAGACTAGCCACTTTACTGCCTACATTATCCTGTCTCCCCTCACTTAGTTCTGTACGGTTGTAAAATGCTGCTGAGATAAGTTGGTGATGAAAATATGTTTGAGGAAAGGTACTAAAATATTAGAATTACATGTAACAAAACCAAGATACTGTAAGCCTGAGAAATTTAGATGGTCCTAGGTGTTTAACAGCTTTACAAACCTCATTCAGAAACAGCAGCTAAAGAGTCAGAGGACAGAAAATTGGAGGGGAATACTCCTATACTAGAATTATTATAGACTGATTGACTGTGTTTGACATAAACATATGCTGCTTTGCCAGGTTTACTAAATAAGTACCATGAACCTGAAACTAAATGCAGGTGAAATTATTGTTCCTCAGTGAAAACATAATTCCAAAATTTCTTGTGGTGCAAGTGTAAGTGTATTTTAATGTACTTGAAAGTAAATTTTACTCCAATTGTAACATGGTTAAGAGCCAGAAAACTAAGGGGGATAATTAGACTTGCTGAAGAAATGTCAGAGAATTGCTTATGTGATAGCCTAATGAATGGGAGCATTGACACTGGTGACACCAGCATCGACTAAAGTGTTTGTAACACACAAGACCAGTCACAAGTAGAGAGAGTATTACATAGCAAGGTGTAACCCCTGAGGTGGATTTTCATAGGAATAATATTAATATTTCCTATTAAGGAAAAAAAAACTGAGCTTACAAAATGTGGCTAAGGGTTACTAAAAATGAGTTTTAGGCACATTTTAAGTTAATGATTTTGTATGACACATAGAAGTAAACAGAAAAGACTATTTGTTTACTTTTAGAAACTGAAGGAAGCAAACTGCTGGTGTCTGTTCCCAAGGGTATCATACATCACACTAAGTGAAATTTATAAAAATCATTATTTTAAAACACTTGTCTGATTGGGACAGAACAACAGCCAATAAGACCTTGAATAGAGCTCATACTGAAAATCATTTCCAGCTTCTTCATTAAATATGGGTAATGAAAAACTAGTATAAATGGCTGCGAATGTAACTGAAACATGTGGACTGCCATTCACGGATATCTGGGTAGTAGTGATCACACACACACACACACACATGCTCACACAACACGAAAAGACACTGGGCTGTTAGTTCCCAAAGTGTGCTCCGTGGTTCCCTTGGGATCTGCGACCATTTCCCAGGGGATCCTTGGATAAATTTCTTGAATCACCACTTGGAAGTTTACTTATTTTTTATAATTAAAGGAATAATGTTTTGTGAAAAAAATTGAGGAATGTCTTTAATTGGTGATATGTTTATTTCATATGACCTTTAAAAAATCTAATTAAGAAACGCCCTGCAACCATGAAGTGAGCAATAATCATTTTAATTAAGATAAAATCATGCAATGCATTTTTATGTATGCTATTGGTAGGTTTCAGTGTCTGTCTTAAGAAGTTCTTAGATATAAATTTTTAATTTTGGATACCTTTCATCCAGACACATGAGCAAGGTTGTGAGGATCCGTGGTTATATTTTGAAGCCAAAAGGGGCCTGTGAGCAAAAACGTTTGGGAAATGCTGCACTGGGCCTTCTAATTTTTGGTGCTATGCAAGCTCACACACTCTGTGAAGTCTGCCTTGTAGAACTTATTTTAAACACTTTATGGAACATATGCTGTACATTAACTAAGACCCAGCTATTGGTTTGATTGTGTACAGCATTTTTACATACATAACACAAAGAAGTTGCCATTTGAATACCTGCTGTAGTACAAAATAAAGATTGATGTTTTCAATTAAGAGTTTTTAATAGATGTGCAGGACTGTGCACCAAAATATGTGAAGGCACTGAATGTTCACTCCAAATACACTTATGCATGCATACACAGTCATGATGTATATAAAAATTTGTTTTTACCTAACTAAAGTGTCATTTCAAGAATCTCTTTTTCTGAACAATGCTCATTCTTTTCTTTTCCTTCATCTGCCACGGTCTGTAGCGGGACTGAATGTTGTGGGGTGGGGGGTGATTATAAAGTTCCTGAATATCTTTCTTCCCCCAGTTACAACAGCATTTACCTGATACTTCATGCTTTCCCCTCCAAGTAGTCCCTTCGTGACAAGATACAGCAGTCCCAAAATTTACTACGTTGGGAGCATGTTCTGATGTCATCTGTTCATAACTATGGAAGTGTAGCATCTGACTGTTTTTGAATCATTCTGATGTTACAAAATTCCCTTTCATTCAGTGCTAACTTGGATTTTTTAAAAAAGAAAGAGTCAAAGGGTGCTATATCTGGAGACTACAGAGGCTACAGGACGATAGTCCTGTTATTGGATACACATTCCTGTAAAGACAAGGCACTGTGAGCAGGAGCAATGCTGTGGTGGAGAAACCCATCTCCAGCATGCCACTTTTTACACTGTTTCCACTGCACATTTTCTGGTAGACATCACAGAATATCTGCATAGAAATGTTGGTTTACAGTTCATCCCTGTGGAACAAATATGTGTTAAAAAATCCAAGCATGTTGGGAGCGGGGGGCAGGAAACAGACTGCACTTTACACTGGAACAGACTTTTCTGGCCTTCTTTGGGTGTAGGGATGATGGACTCTTCCACTGAGAAGACATCTCAATCGTTTCTGTAACATTCTTTCTTAATTTCAAGCAAACTTAATGAACCTGCACTGTTCTTTAACGTCTGACATTTCCTAATGGAGTGGAAATCACAACATACAATCACACTTCATAAGGAGTTCCTTCAAAATGACCTATGCCAGAACTTTGAAATCAACAACTAATGACTGTGCAGATTAAGCAGATGACTGCAAATTGTACTCCCACCTAGCTGTAATAAAATCAGTAGTGAATTCTTGTGGTCAGGCTGGAAGGTTTCTGATCATACCTAGTGTTTATATTTGTAAATTTTGTGTACTTATGTGTGTCTGTGACTTGTTTTCCTTTAAATTGAAACTAATAATAAGATGAAAGATTTTTTGTTGTCTGCAGGAAACGATATTTTCCACCACAAGCAAAACTGCTGACTGAAGCCGAGTACTATGAGCAAGGGGTGAAGGAAACTGCAACGGCTTTGGAGGAACTGCGGAAATACTGCTCCAGTCCTGACTGCAATGCTTGGAAGACTGTGCTTAAAATCAAAGATCCTCTTAGGTAATATTAACTGATTTTGTTAGAGAATTTGAAGATAGTAAAATTCAAATACTTTATTGTTAGAAAACAGTTTTTCACTTCTTGTTCTAGTTGCAACCATGTGACCATCACATACAGTAAAGTACATGTGATCAGTATGGGCAAAATAAGAATTTGATGATGCATAAGTGACTGAACAAGCTGAATAAAATTACGCAAGCATCTACTGGCAAAATATGTCCACAAGGTCAGTCCAAAGCACAGAACTGAAAAACAATAGTGTAGAACTTGTGAAGCTGGCTAAAATGCTGAATTTGTAGGACAAGAATCAAATAATCCTTGAAGGTACAATACATGCCTATAGGAGGTTTGTTCAAAAAGTATCCAGACTGACCACAATACATGAAGTAGATAAAGCTTACGGGGTTTTAACCCTAATTGTCTTCAACATGGTTCCCTTCTGCAGCTACACACTTTGCCCAACGTTTCTGCCACTGTTGGAAACATTTTGCGAATTCCTCTTTTGGGATGTCTAATAGTGTCTTCGTTGAATTTTGTTTGACATCATCCATTGCCTCAAATCAGTGTCCTTTCAGAACTTTCTTAAGCCTTGGGAATAGGAAAAAGTCACAAGGTGCGAGATCTGGTGAGTATGGCAGCTTCTGCAACTGAGCAGTGCCATGTTTGGCCAAAAACTGCTGCACAAGATGTGAAGTGTGTGGGGGCGCATTGTCGTGGTGCAGGATCCAGTTGCCATCCCGCCGTTTTTCCGGTCGTTTTTGGCGAACTGATTCACGCAAATGTCGCAAGACCTCCACATAGAATTCCTTGTTAACTGTTTGCCCATTGGGAGTGTATTCGTGGTGTACGATAACCTCAGAATCAAAAAACGCCAGTAACATGACCTTGGTTTTGCTTCGCACCTGGTGCCCTTTCTTTGGTTGTGGAGACGTGGGACCCTTCCACTGTGACGATTGCTGTTTTGTCTCTGGGTCGTACCCGGAGACCCAGGACTCGTCACCTCTCACAGTGTACTTAACAAACTGCACGTCTTCACATGAATGTTCAAACAAATCATGGGCGATTGTCTGACGTTGCTCATGTTGGTCATCTGTTAACAAACACGGCACAAACTTTGCGCACACACGTTTCATGTGCAGATCGTCAGTTAAAATTGCATCGCATGAGCCCACGGAGATCCCAGTCATCCACTATATCTCGTACTGTCAATCTCCTGTTATTGCAAATGATTGTTCTAACTTTAGCAATCATTTCCTCGTTTCTCGATGTTGATGGTTGTCCCGAGTGGAGGTTGATTTCAACGGAGGTTCTACGCTCTTTAAATTGACGGAACCAGTCAAACACTTGTGTACCACCCATTGCATCTTCACCGTATGCTTGCTGCAATAATTGATACGTTTCCATTGCGGTTTTTCTGATTTTAAAACAAAACTTGATGCAAATGCGTTGTTCGGTACTTTCACACATCATAAAAATCGCTATGACATAAACGCACATGTTACTTCTGCGACCTACTACAGCCAACTGAGCAAACGCAGCCACTTGCAACTTGTGTCATGAGTTGCTAAGACATGTACGAACATGTCAAGGCTGGTTGCAAACACATCCCACCCAGTGAACAACCACTACAATTCTAATCTAGATACTATATGAACACACCTCATATTCACAATAAGACTGAATGTAAAGCACAAACTACTTACAGACTACCAGTTACACTACACAGCCTGACTTCTTACTTACTCATGTGGTACAGCAACATGCAGAATATGTTTTGACTTTTTTAATGACAAGAAGATTGAAGTTTTGTAGTTGTTATGGTGTCAAGATTAAGTCCATTGCTCATGAGGTGGATCACTGTACTTTGGTGAAACATGAAGGTTGATCTTGGGCCTTTTATGTGGAGAAATCAAAGTTGTTTTATAGAGGGCTTTACTCTTTAAGTACACAGTGGTATGCTGCAGCAGCCCCTTTTTTTTTAAATACAAGACCAAAATTAATATTGAATGCAGAAAATAATGGAGGCTGAAATAAAGATGTTTTGTTTTAAATAAGTACCCAATTGTTAGTGCATGATGTATCGGACAGATTTTTGTCAAGAAACTTGAAAGTATGCTCCCTCTCCCTCCACCTCACCCAACTGAGTACCTCTTTTCCCCAAAAAAGTAGACACTGTTCCACACATGCCAATTTGATTGCTGCATCAAATACAAGGTCTCATTTTTGATAAGAATATTACTACTGATCTATAGCCTTTATATTTTTAAAGTTTTTATGACGATTTGTAAAAATAAGTGTTTTATATAAGGTAACATACTGTATACAATCTAACCAACCAACCAGCCAAACAACCAACCAACCAACCAACCAACCAAGTGGAGCAGAGTCTTTGTTAAGAAGCTTATGGGTCTTCAGCTAGTCAAGAAATTCCTCACATTTTATGGAACCAAAATGTTCATTACCTGCCACTTGCCCCTATCCAGAGACAGATGAATCAAGTCCACACACTCCCATCCCATGTCTTTTAAGATCCATTTTAATGGTATCCTCCCATCTCTGCCTAGGCTTACCAAGTAGTCTCTTTCCTCCAGGTTTGCCCATCAAAACCATGCATAGATTGATATATACAGTTCTTAAATATAAGCACTCTATAACTCTTAAAAGACATGCCATTGAGTGTTTAGAACTTAAATTTGTGCATTAAAACTACATGTTCATAATAAATGTATGTTTATTTCCCAGGTTTGCCAGTTTTATTGATGGGGCATCCCACCTTCATGATGAAGAGCTATTGGCTTATGAATCAGAAGCAAGACGTACTTTCAGTGAATACTATACAGATGATTCTGAGTCAGGTTCTGAGTGCTAATTTAATAACATACAAACCAGTATCCAGCAAACCGTATATTTGTTAGTGAAGTTCAAGACTCACAAGTTCAACTGTTTCATTAGAAGCAACATCTTATTTTTATACTAACTAGTCTTTCATGTTTGTGAACAGTGATTTTATTTGTGACTACACAAGTGACAACATTCAGGTTATGTTATTTTTTTTGGGGGGGGGGAGGGGGGATCTTTTTTGATAAGTAACATGAGTTTTTAATGTTGTAAGGTGAATCAAGCCTTTTTTGTATGTGCTTAACATGACTGTATATATAATCCAGTTTCACTGTTTTTATTTATCAGAACTAAAGCAGAATTTTTTTGATACTACATGTACCTATGACCTTAAAATAATGTCTGGAGTTTCCAAGCCCAGAAGGTTTACACCATATTTGCTGGGGTAATTTATATACCTCTTCATTCATGAATTTGTCTGAAAACTGTGGCACATAAAATTTGCACATTGTTTTTTGCAGTGTAATTTTAATGGATATACTGAAGAAGTGACATCTGGTAAATGAGATGGGTGTTCCATCCTCGTATTTGCTCTTGGGCCAAAAATTATTTCACTAAATAATGCTAAAGGAGGAGTGTTTACCTTTTTATATTACTCCAAAGTGTTTCCACATAGATGAACTGATACTATAAAAACAAGGGGACTGACAATGCAGGAAGTAAAAATTACATGATTAGTTGCTTACACTCATATATATTCAGTGAGAAAATTATGGCTAAAAATTGGGGGTAAAAGCCGTATTTATTTTTTCTCCAAAATATCTTGTCTAAATTTAGGGGTGCTGAACTATGTAGATTCATAAATTATGTGAGTAAATATGGTAAGTGTCCTGCGACTGTGTGCCATAGGGTTAAAGGTCAGTACATATATTTAAACACAAGAATAGAAATATTAGTTCTTTTTTAGTTGTATATGGACATGGAGATTTTTATACCTTGACTGTGTGCTGAGATTCAAAGACCTTCGACTTAACTGGTTATGTCACAGCTGGAGTATGCCATATGATGTCACAACCTTTTGCACCTGTGGGTTAATGGTACAGGGACCTCAGTGGCAGGAGCTTCATCATCTATGCCACACAGACAGCTTAGCATTTCACTGCAATGTGCCATGAACACCACTTGGTTTGTGTTATAACAAGAGGGCGAATGCCCCTACACGCTAGTTCAGCTCATAACAGCTGATTCCCATTTATTACAATTCACTACAATTCATTCAAGTAAGGAGGTATCACTGATGAAATGATTAGCTCTTATACATAAGCAGTGGTGGCACAGGCATCACAGATGGCAACAAAGGCATCATGCTGCTACAAGGACTTCTATAGGAATATGATCACTCAATAGCTTCTGCTTTCATCTGAATTTGTCGTTCAGTTCTGTATAAATCGGCTACAAATGCAATGAAGAAAAAAAATGAGCTTGGAAGTAAAGTTAATACAGTTTTAATGCCATGGTGTTAACAGGTGTAACGAACAGAAAATGGAACTTGAAAGTGAAGTCTATGTCATGATGTCACATTTGTAAACAGAAAATGGAGTTTGGCATTTCTGCCATATCAGACAATGGTTATAGCACCATGGGTCGGCAGATAGTCTCATTTATGGTACGTTATCATCATACCACAAATTAAATTAGATTTATATCATGGTAGGACAGACTATATTGTGAATTCATGAGAATGTTAGGGAAATGTGATCATGAATGATGGGTATGTCAAGGGTTTGGAAGGAGAAACCACACTAAAGCTCAATGTGGATAGCATAACCTGGCCAAGACTCAAACCATACTTCCTGAACCCAAATATAAAGCAACACGACTACAATAACCTTTCTAGTATCACTTTATTCCAGCCTCTTTCAATCACCACACACACAATGAAAGTCATACAAAAGATTCTAAGAACAAAATGCATGCTGCAAACATGTAAGAATTTTGGTACCTTGTTTCCTTGTATAATCACCAGCCAATACCACAAATTCTTCCCACTGCTGTGTGACCTTCATACACTGGCTTTTATAGAAGTTCAATGATTTGGAGGTTCACACCAATATTGTGGAGGAACCTGCTGACTCAATTTTCAGGTAATTTATACCAGACTGCAAGGCATTGCATCATATTCTGATTTTCTGAAGCCTCCACAATAAATGGAACACTGCTGGAACCAATGTGTTTCAAATTGTGGCTGCAGGTTTGGTGCTTCAGTTTAATACATTACAATGCCAACAATCTGTATTACAAGAAATCACCACAGTATTCTTACAATTAAAAAAAACTGATATAACAGCAATACTTTATTTCTGAATGTGAATACAGTGTTCTTGAAATTTTAATGCATCATCGTCTGCCTTTACCCTTTTTCTTCAAAGCTCCAGAGCCTGACTGAGATTGCCCCTGGTCTGAACTTCCTTGTTTTCCTGCCCGGGATTTCAGCTTTGGAATCATCTGCCCAAGATACAGCATTACAGATTCGCCTATACACAAATTCATTACATGTGTAATTATATTCACCAGACAACAAGTTAAGTAAATGATGCTGTAAAAGACAGAACAGAATTTACTTTTTGTATCTTAGTACAGTTTGACAATGAAGATTCACAATTTTCTCCACAGGTGGTGTTAGTGGTGTTAAGAATTGAAATACATGTGTTCCGGATTTTTGTGTCATGTCTGTGGCCTGATCAGTCTGAGTTCATGGCTCTTTTTATGGCTTTCAATTTGTGGATTGGCCCAGGTTTTATTTTTGAGTCTTGTAGTTAGAACGTATCAGTGAGCTACTGTCATGATGTGTTTTCTCTTTTGGATTTCTTTACCCACGAAGCTAGGACTGATAGGTTGTCCCAAAACTTTGGTGAAGAATTACCACTCTATGCTGTGTAATATCTCAGAAGAGTGCAGATTTCACATGATTTGGTGATGCAGGCCTTGGTTTGGCTCTGCAGGGTCTGGTTCACAGTGATCCAGTTTGGCGCAGTATACTCAAAATTAAGATGACCCCACATACTTAAGTGCCAAATTTAAGGAAAAAACCTCCTCTTACATTTGAGAAAATAATACAGATGGATGAACATGTATATGTGTAGTTCTCAAATAAAAATTCCACAGAAGGAAATTTGTTCCTTTGAAACTCTAAATCTGAGATGTGTAATTCAATTTTTAAAATTATTTACATAAAATAGAACAATCTCATCTACTGACCAACACACTATGTAGTACACACTTGTCTACAGTTGTGAAATACATCTTATTCTGAGACAAAGGCATAACTTAAAATACCCAAACCACCACTGAATGAGGAAGTTATTTTGGTGTTCTATACTACCTGATCTTCCAGTTTGTGTAATAAATTCAGGGTTGCAGTGGGCTGGCCAATTGACATACGTGAAACTAACATATACGTCATACTGGACGGTAAATCTATTGGAAACTGACAGTTTGGAAGATCAAAGTTGAGTGCATCTTGGGAAAGTCAAGTGGTAATATGGGTTATGCTTAAATGATTCAGAAAAGGATCCAGTGTCCAGCTCTGCTGTTGGCAGTTCTCCAGCACTGCCTTCTAATACCAGAATTGTTACTTCTAGTTTGCGAAACACTAACTTGTCTGCCAGGCTAACAACTACAGAAATGACAGATTGTCATCTTTCTGTAAAGTGTGTAACGCAGCAGATCCTGCTGGAACAAGCTGTGAATTTATGTTTACACGTATTCCCAGTCATAAAATTCAACTTACGGGATGGAAAGTCAGGGTTAAGTGGTTTTCCATCATCAGATTTTAGTTGAACTCTGATCCGACCACGGTACAGAGGCTCTTTGCTCTTCTCTCGACTATACAGTTTATTTTCCACTCCAACTTTCATTCCTGCTGCCGATAAAACATCCCTTATTTCTTGATGTGTTGGATTTTCAACTGCCTGAATCAAAATAAACAAGAGGAAATAATGACAGAATGTATACATAGAACTCTGTGAAACTGTAACCCAAAACAGTACAGATGCCTCTACTGATACAAAAAATACCTTGGTAACTATTCAACTGGATACCAAGTGTGTCTGATAGCCTTTATGAATGTTGGTTCTGCTGTTTCAAGTCCAATCATCTCCAATAGAGAACAACACAACTTCCTCCATTGAGAACTAGTTGCATAATTTGGCTGAGCTGTGACACCAATGAAGGTACAAAGAATTTAGCACACAAAATTTCAGTGAGAAAACCTGTTGAGTTCCCTTTCTCTGTTTGAGATAGCTATGCTCTGTTGCAATCACCAAATTAAGTCCTGGTGTCAAACCACTAATAGAGGAAGAGTGCACTACACCAGGATTCCACAAACTTTTCAAAAATTATGACACCACCCTAAATTTCTGGGTGCCAGAAGGGTGACATGAAGCTAGTTTCATACTGAGGCCTCACAAACATTCAATGCCACTGTACAAAACTTACTTGCATGGGGCATCCAGGATTTGTGCATTCCTGCACTACACCACAAAATCTGTTTACTGCATAATCTCTCAAATTAAAAACTGTATAAGAGTACAGAAATTACTTTCAGATTTACAAGCAGTTTCTCTCTCCCTTCCTCCACCCCCCTCTCTCTCACACACACACAGGCAGTACTCTGAGTCCTGTCTGCACAATTTAATCTCGTCTTAACTCCACATAAACTTGAAATCACTAAATACTGTGTTAGTGATAATGTGCAAAGAATAATTTCTCACAGCAATAAGGACACTATATTGTACAGTACCATACTGACACTTTGCAAGTGGAATGTAATAACAACAGAAATAATACCCAGTTCTACACATGTGTATTTTGCAAACAATATTCACATTAATACTCCAATGTTGGCCTGGGTACACTGTACAGACCTTTAATTCTTCACATGCTGCTGGTCACAGTGCACCATATGGTTGCAAATGCACTGAAGAATATTATAAATTTAAAACCCTCCATCCTGGGCAGTAGTGAGAATTTAAACCTCAGGGTCACTAATCAATTAGGTGTATGCTTAAGGACACTTGCCTTGTCTTTAGGAATTCTTCTTCCTTCAGCCAGCGTCTTCTTGCTGTTTATATATGCTGGGTAAATACAAATCCATCTGCAATGAGACAAAGAAACCTTCCCAGGCTTTACATTTGTCTTTCTTATTCCATGTAAATAAATATATTACTCCACTGACATTCACAAGCAAATGTGAACAAAGTGCAGCATCCTTGAAAGAATACTGCCATTATCAGGGAATGAAAATCGCTATCTTCCTGAGTAACAAAGTCATATCTTCTACTTTTATTTTAAGCAAACTGCTGGTTTAACAATGCTTCCACAGCTGAAGAGGATATATAATTTCTGGTGGAAAGCCAGTCTTGGTATCACATAGCATCACTGAAATAAATCACCGTTTTTTCGAACTAAACTGACTTACCACATAATTCGAATTACATTTCTTCCACTGTGGTTTGAAGTGAAATCCATACAGAAGCACATTAACTAGCACGCACTTTGGTTTTCCACACTGAAATAACATTTTTCATATGGATGACTAGAAATAAGAAGTGGACTGAATATATAGAACGCAAATTCATGGAAGGTGCAATTTCGGACTTTCACTAGTATGTTACATAATTACAATTACATTTATAATTTAACTCTTTCCAACCTTTCATGACACTCTGTAAGTACATAACAGCTGACAAATTCCACCCATCAACTTCAGTAAAAGGAGACATGAATGCATTACACACTTTACGACATGAAAGCATGGGCTTATATGTAACGCTACAGGCCACAATACACCACTACTGCATATTCCTACAAATTTGTAATGTTTAAGTTAATAAATTACCTCTCACGATCACTATACTTCTTATCTGCGCTCCACGCAGTCGCCATCACTGCCCATTCTCAGTGTTGCCACATACCAATCATATGTCAAAGTTCTTAACGTACGCATAGCGACGTATGATCAGCGGCATATTTTATTTATTTATAGTAGTCGTTATCGCGCTTTCGTAACGATATTGCGTATCGATTTTTAATTCGCGAACGATGTAAAATGTAACTGTGAACGAGTATTTAAAATGCATCGTTCCTCTTTTCACACAATAAGCACAATAAATGTATGTCCTTGCAACAGGTTGACATTCATTTTCGATCGATTGTAGCTCTGTTGCTAGAATGAGAACGAAACGTACGGTGTCTGTTGTAAGTGGGAAAAAGTGATACTGCTGTGAAAAGCACAAACTCGCACAATGAACAATGTAGGTTGAAAGGTACAAGTGCGCTCCAGCAATAAGCACCAAGGCTCGGGGATATGAAGGGGTCTGGTAACAAAAGTTGGTGTTAGCAAGGCCATTTTGAAGGATCTTGGAACATACAGGCGTTGGGTATTGTGTATTATTCCAAGGTTGCAACAGAAAACTACGTGTTCTCTGTCTCCTGTGTGATAATTACAACATAACCATTGATATAGCTAGCTAAGATACAACATTAAGACAAAACTTATGTACACTTACTGTATAAGTTATACCAATCATATTGTCTCCACGGAACAATTGTGTATGCCTGTTTACCTATTGTGTTTATAGTGACTAGTTCCACATCTGTACAGATTAATGGAGTACTTACACGTTAACTACTGTAATTGTATTTTAATTGTAATGGAATTCCTTACTTGTATTTGTTAATTCCTTTTGTAATCTCTTGTATTACTTATAACTGTATATCTTACTTTATACTCATATTTCTTGTTGTAATTGTACTTATAGCCATATATCCTAAATTGTAACTGTAATTTATATTTACCCTGACAAGTTCTATATCCATGCCTTGTATGGATCTGATGAATGCTTAATAAATACAAATACAAATACAACACTCCCAAATGCTACATAGTCACCGTAGGTTACTGATTAGCCGTATAAACACTCACAGATTTATAGGCAGGCCTTTGTACAAATTGTACCAAATTATTAACAAAAGTAGCAGTACAGTGGTCACGAACATCCAAAAACCGATGCGAATGGACTACACCCACATACCTGTAAAGCGACCTGTCTAGGAATAGCTCAGCTAGTGATAAAACACTTGGGCTGTCCCAGGTTCCCCCAGGAGGTTGTTACCCTCATGGGATTAATTTCTTTCCTCTTCTTCTATCAACAAATAATTTGATATAAAAGTTACACATATTGCTAATGAGCAGTGTTGTAACAATTTTTATGTAGATAAACAGCCCTTTGAAATTGAATGACTGTATGTTAAAAACAGCACATGCATTGGTGTGTTTTCACCCATGGTTAATTAAAAATCAGTGACAGTAAACTGATGTTCTAAATGAGACATCTATGGCAGATACATAATAGATTTTTACTAGTAAATTGTACATGTCAGTTGTTGGTATATTTTAGTGTGCCCCAAAAATGTAGTCTAACCATTATAGTGACTAGGCTACAGGCTGGACAAATTCCAGCAGGAGCAAGCAATCTGTTCCTTCCTCACATTACCCAGACTGCACTGGCACCCACCCAACCTCCTATTCAGTGGGTACCAGGGTTCTTTCTTGAAGGTAAGCAGCTGGGGTGCAATGTTGGCCACTAATGCATTCTAATGCTAAGGTTAAAGAGTAGAGTTATACCTGCCCTAGGTGAATAACTGTCAATCACAACTGAGCTTTTTTTTTTTTTTTTTATAATTTATGGTTTAATGCAACATGTTTTGGCTCAACAAGAAGCCATCATGAGGCTAAGAAGACACTAAAGAATTGTGATGTAAGGTGCATAATATTTTTGAGATCTCAACTTCACAAATATCATAAAAGAATTGATTAAATCAAAACCAGTTAGTATAAAAAATTGTTACTTCCATTAAATTTGATAAAATAAGAAGTTCAAAATATATGGTTAAAATAATTAGGATTAGAAACAGCAGAGCAGTATTTCCAGATGAGATTGCAGGTTTTTTGGGGGATTATTTTATATTCTCATTCCTTACAGTGTGTGCTCTTGATTGAAGGAATATTCAACATGTCATCTTTCTTTGTTTTCCTTATATTCTGTTTTGAGGAACTAATTACACACTTGCATAAAAGCTGTGTAAAACATTATTGGTGTGCACACAAGTCAAACAAAATAAATTGTTTATCCAGATATGTATTTATATATATTCAACTTATTTATAACTGTAATTGCAACTATGCACAAAATGGAATACTCACCTGGGGAGTTTGTGCTTGTCTTGCTTCAGCCAGATTCTTGATCTTTCTACTGGGTAAATTTGAATAGCCTCTTATTGGGATGCTCCAGGGAAGTATCAGCCCTTCTGCTGTCCTGTATAGTATTAATCTTTGCAGTTTTTTGTGCCACTAATTGTACAGCTTCAAGGACAGTAACATTTTTCTTTTGGTAGCATCCATAACTGCAAAGTCTATTTTATTTTTCCTAATGTCAGCCTCCTCCTCAAGAAATCAACATTGCACTCAACTGTAGAGTCAAGTTCTAAGCTTCCAGTATCTGTTGTACATGTACAGGAGGCTGGATTGGCCGTGGAACTGGTGTGGACAACGGAGAGAAGAAAAATATGTATGCCCCTGCCTGAAATCAAATCCAGATTCTCTGACCATCTGACTAAGCTATTTCAGCTCCTATTATTCAGTGGTGTCTGAAGTATATCCAAAAATATAAAGATTAAGATATACAGAACTATAATTTTGCCTGTTGTTTTGTATGAGCGTCAAACTTGGTGGCTCACATTGAGGGAGGAACATAGGCTGAGGGTGTTTGAGAATAGGGTGCTGAGGAGAATATTTGGACCTAAGATGAACGAGGTAACAGGGGAGTGGAGAAAACTACATAATGAGGAACTTAATGATCTGTACTCCTCACCCCATGTTATTTGTGATCAAATTGAGAAGAATGAAATTGGCAGGGAATGTAGCATGTATAGGGGAGAGGAGGGGTGTATCCAGGGTTTTGGTGGGGAAACCTGAGGAAGGTGACCACTTGGAAGACCCAAACATAGATGGGAGGATAATATTAATATGGATCTTCAGGAAGTGGGAAGTGTGGGGCTTGGACTGGACTGATATGGTTCAGGATAGGGACAAGTGGCAGGCACGTGTAAATGTGGCAATGAACCTTCGGCTGCCATAGAAGTGGGCAGTTTTTTGACTAGCTGAGAACTGGTTAGCTTCTCAAGAAGAACTCTGCTGTATGGAGTGAGTAAGTAAGTAGGTAAGTCTGAAGCATATTTTGGGGTTTACACAGCTAAATGATACATTATTAATCCATTGCTGTGTCCATTGTTGAGTGACATATTTGGTTGCTGGTTTAGATTAATTAAATTCTGATTAAGAGTAAAGGAAAATGCTGAGAAGAAGTAATGCTTAAAGGTGGTGACATGACCTGCCTATTGTAACACATTATGTTCTTGAATTACAAATTTCAGAATTCACCTTTCCAGCACCTGTTAGCTAAAAGTCATGTGCCTAATCAGATGCAGTGTCTAACCACTGGCCCTAGAATTTGCTAGTTTTATTGTTCTTCTTGTGCCAACCTTCAATAAAGATAGCAGCCTGCATGCTAGCACCCTAGGGTATTTCAGCAGTTTTTTTACCCTAGGGCCAGGTGTGAAATCACCACCCAATCAGTATGTTTGCCCTTACTTTGTACACGATACTTGTCATTGTTTGGGTCCTGAATTAAACATACTGAGATCACAACTGTGCTTTCTCCCATCTTGATACAATGTCTACATAGGTTGCTACCATATTATGTTTATGAGTACCCCTTTTCACTTAACTTAGAAGGAAGTACTTTTAGCAATAAAATAATTTATAGATTGGATCATAGATGTCCAAGTCATTAGGAATTTGGTTGGACTGTGTAGACGAGAGATCCATGGTAAGGTCTGTGCATACACAGGATCCCATTGTTTCAGAAATTGGATGCGATCTACACTTTAGATCCTTCAGGACTGTGATCAGAATGAAACTAGTTACTTAGCCATATTTTACATATGCATCATTTGTGGTCTGTCTTATGACATGTCTATAGCATCTTCCAAAGCAACTTCTCCACACAGTGCAATCTAGTACTGCCTCTTTCAATTTCCAGTATCTTGTCATTTCCTTAAGGTCATTGAGTAGCTGCTTACATCTTATTCCTTGTCCTTCCTTCAATAATATGTTTGTGAAGGCAGTTATTACACAAGATGTGACCAATCTATTTAGCCTTCCTTCATTTTATTGTACAAAGAATATTCCTTTCCACCTTCACTCTGTGTAATACTTACTCATTTTTCACACAATTGGTCCATCTGATCCCCTCCAACCTTCTCTAGTATCACATTTCAAAACTTTCCAGGTACTTCTGATCTATTTTCCAAAGTGTCCAAGTTTTAGCACCATACAGAGCTATATACCATATACAGCACTGTACTAGTTTCTACCTTAAATTTGAGTCCCTGTGTACATTTTACATAATTTGTTCGTACTACCCGAATAGTTGAGATATTCCATGTTCTTCAGTTGTTTTTAACATCTCATAATCTGTACTGGGGATGGTTGCCTTGAGATTCTTATTACCTTAGTTTTTTCCACATTCATTTCCATTCCATAGCATCTTCCAATTGCAGATAGTCTACAAAACATGCCCTGTATTATGATTCATTTCTCAGCCAGTAGCACAAGGTCATCTGCATATTCACAGTGCAAATTACTTGTCTTCCTATTTTGAAGTTTCCAAACCCTTCAAGAGCTTCCTTGGTAAGGTACTTGCTGTATAAGTGAAATAGAATCGGTGACAAACAGCATCCTTGTCTAAGTCCTCTTCCAATCTTCACACTTCTAGTTTCCACTTGGTCCAGTTACACTTTAACACCCTGTTTCATGTACAGTTTGCTGATCATTCTTCTTTTGTGCCAGTCAGTTCCAGTTTCTTTTACTATGTGCATTAATTTGGTTCACTTAACATGCTCAAGTGCCTTCTGCCAGTTTACAAAGCAATCACACAGTTCTTTGTTTATGTCCATAGTTCATTCTGATATTATTCTCAGCATCCCAATTGCATCCGTAGTTCCTTTTTCTCTTCTAAATCTAACATGATCTTGTCCATGTACATCCTCAATAAATATGTATGTATGAATAATTTATACCTGGATAAGAAATGAAGTGTACTGATACAAAATTACAAGGGCAAAACATGACTTTTGGAATTAGGATATACAGTATATTTCTTACACCATGGGCAAGTTAAAAAGTGAAAAATATGAGGTTTAATTCATGTAAGGAGTGAATAGGTATAAATCTGCAGAGGCCAAAGCAACTGAACATGTTATACATGGACAGTGTGAGAACTGAGTTTAATAATATATGGTAATGAATCAATAGTGTGAGACTCATTTTCTTGAATTAGACAAGGAAGTATACTCTTTCTTTTCCTGTTTCACATTATAATAGACAAACATGATGACAGAAGAAAGGACGGGAAGGTGTTTATTTATGCACCTGGAGGATAGAGAAGGCAGATTGTAAAATTCAGTGAATTTAAAAATCAGTGCAAATAAATAGTTATGATAATTCTCTGAGAAGGTACAGATATCTAAGAAGTAAAATATAGTAATATCTACTGCTGTGTTTTGGTAGTAACAGTTTATCAAATTGAATGTCCCAAGATGAAATTACAGAGAAAATTTTTTGAGCTGGACATATTTATCAGATTGCTCAAGATACCAATTAGAATTCAAAACTATCAGAAAACGTTAAAATTGTAGTATATAAAAATATTATTTGTTGTAATATTTAATCATCACTTTTGTGTTTTGGCATGCCAAGACATAACTTGGATTTTAACTCAGGAGACATATGATTAACAGAGATTAGGTATTCAGGAAAAAGAAGAATGGATGAAATACGGTCATTATTGACCAGGTACATTGGTGTATGAAATGAACCTCTATTATGAGGCTTGTGGGGGTGGCATGACCATCAGTGTATTTATACTGAAAAAATTCATACTTGGCCGGTTGCGTATGTGTATGTACAATTGCAGCAATGCAGCTCATGAAGGTTGGAAAAGAACTGAAGAAAGGAGCTCTGCAAGAAGAGTTACTGAAATTAGGAAATGAAGGGTACAGTGACAATAACAGATGGTGGACAGTAGGATTCTTTTTAGGGCACAAAAAATGAAGATGTTGAATAGGCAAACACATAGAACAAGAACTTTGTGGAGAAAGCAAGTCAGAGAAGATGCCAGAAAGAGAGTAGCAAAATGACATGAGTACAGGAGGAGTGCTCATGGTAGGACTGATTTGGTGAGATTCAAGGTTCTGTTGGTGGCAAGTATTATTACTGTCTACTGGTATATGATATCATGTAGTATGTAGTAAATGTACTTAATTTTTGGAAGAATGTGCTGTCTTCGTCTTATGTTCTATCCTGATGATGGAGGCAGTAGGTTTGTCCGAAACATCTGTGAATTTTTACCCAACTAGAAGATGTCACATCCCACCTGCAGGATAGATTTTATTGTGTGGTATATGGTTTATTTTACAACAGTATCAGTAACTTAAATTATGTGGCACTGAATGGTAAGATGAATTGGGAAGGACTTGAAACTGGTCTTGGCCTAACTGAATTACTATTCCACCATGTGACTGGTGGGATTGAGAAAAACCACAGAACCTTTCAGGAGTGATTGTGTCATGATAGTGACATGAAGTGGCAAGCTTCCAAATACAAGTTAGAAACATTACTGCTCAAGTCAAATTACTTAATGATGGGACAGAGAAGGAAGGAAAGACATGGTTAGATACAACTACTGTAATGCAAAAATCAATGAATGATGGTGATTAAAATGTAAGTAGTAGATCTAAAGAAATCTGTGAATTCTTCTCCTTTTCAGTGTACCGATTACCATGGCAGAAATTACAGTGCACAGCCTTTAAAATAATGCTGTCTCACATTCCTGACAACTCAAAGCACTCTGGCAGGCCTTTTCTTTCAGTGTCCTATGGTGCTGCCATCATAGCTACTTTTCATCTCTTCTGATGACTGGAATCTGTCCTTTATTCTTGAGAACAGGTTAAGAGTATTTAAGAGCACTAGCTTCTTGCAGACAGTGAAGAATTTCCATGCAGATGGTCTTGCTGACATTACAGTTTTCTGGAAAGAGCTCTAGCAGTGGTTGCCTCATTGTCAGCTGTTGCTGGCCTTTTCTGCTGCAGTTCATACACCAGTAATTGTTGGACATCACTGAAGCACCTAAACCATCTGTATGGTCCTTGTCCCTTTAGGTCTTTAATCGTATAAGGTTTTAAGAATGTCTTGCTCATTCACATATATGACTTAATGTTCACGTCCTGTTCATGTTGTGGCATTATGGTAAGATGAATTCTGCAAATAATAAAATCCACTGAAGTGAACTGAACTGAACTGACTTAAGTGCATGTCATATATTTTCTACATCCATTGAGTGCACTTGGCAAAATGAATCTCTGTCCATGCCCCCAACATATCTGTGCATGCTCAGAAATGAATACTCACACAACAACTATTTAAAAATACCACAGGCTTCTTGATTGTATTACACAGTAATGGATAAGGAAATATATATTGTCACAAACCTTATTGTATGTTAAAATTCCTTTCAAATTATATAGTTAATAGACAATTACAGTCAAACACATCAATTGATTTATTGTAAAAATCCAGTTTTTTGGTGCATTTGCTAAATTGCAAAAAGCAAGTATTAGCTTCATAATGTCTGCCTGTCCATCCGCCCATATTGTCTAACTCCCACCGGATGGATTTTCGTGAAATTTAATGTTTGAGTATTTTTAAAAAATCTGGCAAGAAAATTCAAGTGTCATTAAAATATGATAAGAATAACGGGTACTTTACATGAAGACCTACGTACAGATTTTGTGGTCAATAACCGTTTTCTGCAAATGGTGCTGTTTATGAGATACTATGGAAAAATGTGGTAGGGCCAAACAGACCACAGATGACAATGGTGCATGTACAGTTAATGCTGAATAATTAAGGCTACAGACATTGCTCAGAATATGTAATATTCACTGCTTTTCCATGGCAACAATGGTTATGTGAACACATCTCAATGTAACATTTGTATGTACATTGTCTGCCTTGATATATAATTAGGCTATATGTGTCAGCCATTTCTGTCATTATTCTCCTTCCTTTGTACATTTTTGTAGAGATTTTGCCTGGTGATGGCCATAATGGCTGAAACATGTCACATAATTGTGTAAAAACTGGATATGCAATAAATCAGTTGTTGTGTTTGACTGTAAATATTAACTATACAGTTCTGACAGCACAGTGGGATTAGCTGTCTAAGATTACTTTCACGTTGATGCATGTCATGATGTAATGTGTTTCCTGAAGAAAAGATTCCACAGTTTCTGTGCATCTGTTTGCTTGTGCTGTTGGGTTGCTTGAATGGGAAAGTCATACAAAATTTCGGTCAAAGACTGAAAGGAAGAGACCATTTAATGACCAAGGCACAAGGGGAATGGTAATAGTAAAACTAACCACAAATAAATGGCGATTCAGTGTGGAGACTGGATTTAACTGGCTCAGGAGAGGGTCCAGTAATGGTTATTGTAAACATGGTAATGGTAATGGTAATGAACCCATGGCTTCCACAGAAGTAGGGAATTCTGAGTGACCTGCTGAGAAATTACTGGATTCTCAAAAACCTTCCTCTTGTGAGTTAATTGGCAAATGTAGCGCTCGCTGACTTTTATTGCCCCAAGTGCTTGCTGCATCAGGTCAACACTTACCAATGCAACAGACAATAAAAGAGCACCTGTATGTATAAATGTATGTCATTGTAATACACGTTTTCCTTTGTATCCCTTTTGTGTAATTTTTGTTGATTCTTTTCTCAACAGTTTTCTATTGCAAGAAGGAAGGAGTGGAATGTATCCTTAAGTGTAATGAAACATGTACTACGTTTTGGGAAACATTACAATGAAGGATCACACATGGGATTATGAAAGATCTTTTCTTTTGGTTTTCTTCTTCAACTTTATTTTTAATTCTGTTATAAATTTCTTGTCCCTTCTGGGTTGCTGAACATGTTCTTTTCACTGAATGGCTTTTAGCTGTTGTAATTTGATAATCTATAAAGATTTAATAATAATAATAATAATAATAAATACTAATAAATCCATATATTTCTAAAAATTATATTGTGTTATCATGACTTGCATTGCGGATGAAACCCAATTTAATTATCCTTGTATTCTCATGCTTCAAACACAGTGTAAAAGCAAGAAGTAGTGTTCAGCAGCCACAAGAATTTTTATCCATTGAATAAATGAAACAGATGCGCTTGGCCTGTATCTACCTAGGGACACCCTGAGATACAGGCCTCACGCCCTAGACCATAATGGTCTAGCCCTCTGGATGGTTATTATGGATATATAAATTATGCTATGGTTATGATGACTATCTAGGTGAGACTCTTTACTAATGATCAGCTTTTTTTATATATTTATATATTATATAATAAGTTTCTTTAACAGACTAAGAAAGAAAATAACAGGAAGCCAGAGCCCTTTTAAATCGTTAACAGGATGACCAATACATGCAGTGTATGTTATTGGCACTAGGTGAAGGATCATCTCATAGCCCTTGGTAACCATCCACTATAGGACTTAACTTTGTACATATGTTGTGCATTGCTCATGTGATAATAAGATCAGTTTATCTCATCTGAACATGTGGCAAGAAATATGACACAATTCTGTTCTGAATTTGTTGTATTTTGATTTTGTCTCATGTTCAGATACGAGAGTAAAACATAGCTCCAACTGTGTTATCATGCTCTCAAATGAGAAGACAAGAGTCAGGCCAATGCTAGCTCACACTGACACATTTTCTGCAAGTATACTTTAATGCTGCAACATGCATGTAAATGAGTAACCCACTGAAAATAATACTGGGTGCCCGAAATCAACCACCATGTTACATATATGGTCACCCTGTTTATAAAGTTAAATGAAAACCCTAATACTGAGACTACAGTATATTCAATATAATAACCACTCCTTTATCGATCTGATGACATTATATGTTGAACGCAGCACTGATGAATCACTGTTCCGATCTGTTCTAACATAAAGATCATTACCATTAACTAATAGAACTGGCATGCAACAGAGGTTCATTATGGCTTGCTGGTATAATGAAGCTCACACATTGTTTAAAATATTTCATTTCTTGTTTAATACCTCATTTTTGGCCTCTTATTTGTTTGGTTTTTTACTTTTAAACTTGAGGATGAAAAAATGAAAATTATGCCCCCTGCAAGGCAGAGGTCAAAGCTCAACACACTGATATGCTAAATTAGCTGCTGCCATTCTCACACTTTGGTTATCTGTTAGCAGAGTTCACCACAAGCACAATCTAACCTTGCAACTTGCATGGCACTTTTTATTTTTATACAAACTTTCTTTGTATTATGTATGACTGTGATAAACAAATCATTATTATGTGTTTAATACTGTTTCATGCATGGCCACACTAAAACTGCAACAATTACTTGCAAACCATCTTCACTAGAATTGATCACACTTCATATTCAATCACATCTGCAGCTTTTCTTCAGTACAGTGTAGAAGAAGTATTGAACTTAAGAAGTTTACTGTATGAAACCTTACAGTGCTTCAAAAGTATGTAATCAATGCTACTAGTAACATAGCTTCAAAACCTAAGTTGGTTATAATACTGGGTCCATTAAATGCAAAGACCCATTTATAATAAAAGTATAGGACTAGAAATACTTCCAATAGTTCTTTCATATACTGTATATTACAATGGTTTTGAAAGACGATTTCCAACAAAATATTAATGGAAACATCTGCACTTCTGCTATGAAATTAATACAGATGGTACAGATTAAAAGCAGCCACATGGTAACATGGTTTAACATTATACATTCTAAGATATGAGAATGCATCATCACTTAATGATATCCTCTTAAAGGGGTATAATATATATATTTCCAGTGTAATAGCATAAGACTAGAAATAATAATAAAAAAGACTTTAGAACAAAATCTTCACACTTATTAATTTTAATACACTAGATTTCATGACAAGACCATTTTACCAATGCATTGCCAGATTCATGTTTCTTAAACAGATACTTCTGTGACCATTCAGGTCCTCACTATGTCACAGTGTTTTCTAAAAATATCTGTAAAAAAACCTGCAGAACATTTCAGCCTAAATTTGCTAAGAGGTGAAAAGTATTTCCACTTTATAGCATATGAAGTGTACAATATTCAACTTTCAGGACAAATTTTCTTCAGTATTTGCTACATAACATTTCATTTTTTAAATCCCAGAAAACCAAGTGTTTGGTCCCAAAGTGAATCAAATATCAGTTTAAACTAGTGCCCCTAAGCTGCATTCCTTTGCATCACCATTGGCAGCACCTTCACCTCCCAGCAAATGATTTTAAGTGAGGGCATAGCGCAACCCACACATCTGCCCTATCCTCCTTGCCTTACAGATGGTGGCAAGAACAAATCAAAATATATATATATATATATATTTACTGTATATATTATACATATTTATATTTATATATTATAATGGTTATAAATTGCAATAAAGAAGGAACAGGCTAATCTGCCGAGCTTGTCTTATTTAGTCCATGCTGATGCTGCTGCTACTACCAATCAGAGTAAACTCGGAGTGTTCCAGTCAGTTTCAGTCAGACAGACGAGTCTCGTTGCAGCACAGTGTTGAGACTTCAGTCTTCAGGTGTGCTCTCCTGCACTCATGTCCAGTTTTATATTTTTTTGTTTATTTTTATGTTTTGTGATTAAGAGATTAATGTAGCTACAATGTGACTGATACACAAGATGAAGTGGGTTCATACAAATGGTGTAAATTGAATATGAACTAGCAGAATTATAATACTATACATAGCATGGATGGCAAATAGTGAGTTAAAATTGAGGAAACTCAACACCTGAACTTTACTAACGGGCATTTAAACCAAATATGGGTGTATCTACTTTTTCAATTGGTATACTACTTTGGAAACAATCCCTTAGAAAATGTGAATTATATGAAGCTGACTGACACTTTAAACATAGGCATTCTTACTGTTTGTCCCAAACAGCACTTCCACTGTATGTATGTAGTGGATTATGTTTTTTTATTCCAGCAAAATGTATGTATAATAAAAAAAAAAATCCACGTAACTTCTGTGGCTCCCCCTGTTGGATCGGCACATATTTCACTAATGTAGCGATTGAAAAGTGATCACTAGATTTCCTTTGATTCATGAAAAATCTATTAAGAGAGTACACCATTTTTTTTTTGGTTTCACAGAAAAACATTTACACAAATAATTGAAAAAACTTACCCTGTATCCAAGAATCACTTCATAGCAGTGGGGGAGGGGGGGGGGTTATTTTCATATCGACAGACAAGTGGAGAAATGTTCTTGCATTCCCTTGCGCTTTCATGTCCATTTATGTCTTTCTTCACCCCCATACAAGTTCGCACTGGTCAGATTATCATTTGCAGATCCATTGGTTATGTTGAAGTCATATGCACTGAAGTCTACATGAAAGGCAGCGCAATAATTGAACTGTTTGAATTGTGAGAGCACATTGTGTGTATGTGTATGTATATAATGTGTGTGTGATTATGTATGTGTGTGCATGTGTGCATGTGTTTGAAGTAAGAGAAACAGAACAGGTACTTACACTATATGTATTAAACAAATGTTTCCCCTCAATCAAGGAAAGAAAACAAGGACCTCTGCCAAGAACTTTGGATTTCTTCACCATTTTTCCAGCTTTATCATAATATCCTGTGCAGCTTTATATGCATACAGAATATATGAACAATCGATACACCAACTATACAGTTACTACAGTACAGTTCCCTACTGACTAGTGTGAGACTAACAAAACAAACTTCACTAACCACATATTGGCACCAATTGATAAAAATGACAATAGGTAGTTATTACAACAAAAATAAATATGTATAAAAATGAAAGTCCCATAGATAGGTACTCAATTGATAGATAATTTTATACAGCATATATTATCAAAATATAATTCAATGTATATGTAGCTGGTTGTAGCAAAAGGCTTAGTAAGCTGTCGTTAATAAGTGATAACCACGTATAATCCCTTTTTGTTTGTCCTTCTCTAGTTCTCATAAAACCTCAAATGAGGCAATAAATAAATAAAGCAATTAGAATTGATAAAAAATAAATACACCTAAATTACAAATAACTATCTCCTTTAACATGTTTGCTAGACAAATAACTACCTCCTGCAAGCAGCACCATGTTACTGCACTAGGAATAAGACTAGGAAATAAAACATGCTTTTCCCTTTCAAAAGTACATTAAATGCCTTTCCATTGCACATATCTGACATTTACTGCAGCTGATCAGTAAAACTCAAGTCACATGCTGAAGTCCCAATGCTAATCATGTTCTCTGAACTTGTTTTTTCAGTTACATCAAAATGCTTTAAATTCTTTAAAAGGGAATGTGTTTGAGTTATTATAAACAATCGGAATGCATTAGTGCATTAAAGGTAAGCTCCTTTTTGCAGATTTAAGACAAGTTTGGAAGTAGAATATGAAAGAAAATTTAATAAAGATTTTGATGCTCTAATCTCACTTGCCTTCAGGATATTAATTGCATTAAACTGCAAAGCTCGCTCAAACAAACAATAAATTATGTTAATATTCTGTTACATGCACTGTACTTTCAAGTAAAGTTGCACCAACAGAAAAAAGAAAAAGTGTCGATCATGTTTTGTTCATATTGCACACATACGTATCTACAACATGTCACTGCTCTTTCTATGCGCATACTGGTTGTCAGTGCTACAAACTTGACTACAAGACTCTTCTTATCCAATCCCCCTGGGGTTTACTTCATTAATAAGATAAATATACACTACTACGTTTCCTACAAATCTACAGTATTTCTGTTTTCTCTTTGTCTACCTACTACCATTCTCTGTTGAAGAGATTTTTTGACTAGATATTATAAACAATTTCTGTTTGTGATGCAGCATGTGGTTCACTTATCAGAGACAAATATCAGGTAGCAGGCTCTCAACTATTCAGTACAGCAAGCATTGGGATTTGGAGACATGAAGGAAATGTGTAGGCCATTTGCTGTGTGAGTGACTGTCTGAGCATAAGAATTAAGCAGGCAATTAAGTGTTGGATGCATGAGACAATGTGATTGTTCTAAAGACACCTGCTAACTGTCTATCTGTCCCTGCAATCTGAACTGAGAAATATAAACTACAAAAAGATACATGTCCCACGTGCACCAAGATCCAGAGTCTCTTTTCCATGCTATATTGTACCATGAGACCAAATCCTGTCAGTCAATCGGTTGGTTGGTCAGTCAGTCAATTAGTCAGTAACTTAACAATGACAATAACCTTGTTTAAATACACCTCACTTCTGTTTTATGTTAAAAATAAATACACTTCTTGATCATGTTTTAAACAATTATGAAATATGAATAAACGTTCAATGAAATGTTAAAATAGGAAAAAACCCTCCTATTATCTTTGGCTTTCAGGGAGTTGCTATTTATAGACACTAAAAGTACTTTAACCCTTGTATGCTCTCAATACCTACAAACTACATATGTATGTTTTCATGTTTATGTATGAATAATTTGGTACTTTGGTTATTAATTAATATTTGCTAAAACTGTAGTAGAAATATTACATTATTAATTATTTGGTATCATTTTCATTATAAATATTAGGTATTGTTACACGTGTTTCATCTTACAGGTTATTAATTACATATATGGGGGGGGGGGGTTAAAAATCGCAGTAAATACTTGTGCAACTTGGCAACCATATCAAGAGTGGTTTATCAGTTGGCTGCTGGCCTCCTCAATAGCCCATGTCTTGCTTCTAATCAAACTAACAAGTGTTTTCATACACCCTCACTCTTATGGGGACATGGCATGCGATGCAGGCAACTCATGTAGCAAATGACAAACAGATATTGGTGAGACAGAATGTCAACAATGTAATCAACATCACACTTTTAGCAATAAAAATAAACCCTACATATATAACTGTCATATTATCAACATTTTTTTTGTTTCTTAATTTGTTTATGCATCTTTAAAATTCCAAGACAACTGACCAGTACACCAAAAAACACTGAGTTAGTTACATTACTTTTCTCTTAACTGACAACAAACCACCAGTTTACGAACAAACAAGAAGACAAACAGTCTGTACAGTTTTATTACACATCATATTTACTTTCTTTTATTATAATTTAGTAGATAGATCACAGCCCAGTTGGAATTTTTCAAGTTGTATTTGCTACACTTCCCTGCCACGCATACACATGTACACGGACTGTGTGCTCAGTCCCTGTCCTGCTCCTGTGATTAGTTCACCATTGCTTGGTGATTAATGCTCATTCTTATGCCTTGCAGGTGTCTGTTCTAGCAAGAGACCAACAGCCACTAAAACCTTCAAAATTCATCCATGCTTGTCATCTTACAGTACTAAGCAAAATGGATTAAGTCACTCACCTCAATGCAGGTAGTTATCTTGAAATATTATTATAATAAATACTTAAGTTATATTAATAATTGTATATAATAATATGATAAGAATATGAAGCTTCTTTAAAATCTATTCACTACGCTAACATTTGTTATCTAGATGACTATTTTGTTCTGTGGGCCGGAGTTCTAACATAATCCTGCACCACAAAGCTAATACTTGTCAGGAAGTATATGGAAAATGATGTGTTGCCCAATCCTTGGCAATGGGAAGATATTCCCAGTCATTATTAAGGATTCTTTTCTAGATGTCCAGTACCAGTGTATATGTAGAAGAAAGGTATTGTGACTGTTGTAGTTGCTGTATAGCTGTATGATAGTGGCAGGCAAACATCTCCCATTGTCATCTTTCATGAGGGTCAAGATTCCACGCTCTGTCACTGCAGCTGCCACTCCTACAGTTGTGAATCAAGGGAAGAGCGGTGCCAAACGTCCTGTAGAACTCACGATGAGTAACGTAGTCATCAGAAGGAAGATTGGTAGCCCTGGATATATTCTGGTGCTGATTCAGATGCTCACATCGTGAAGTACCTTGCTTGGTCTCTTGTCTTGCACCACACAAGGCTAACTGAAAAATCTGTTTTCATTTATTTAGTCAGGACAGATTGTTAAGTATGATTTCATATAAAAAAAATTATATGTTGTAGAGAAAATTCTTATTGCAAATGATGAAAAACACAAACGATCGTAATATATTCTGCAGCCATATAAGGAATATTAAATGTAAATATGTGCCATAATGTGTGTCCATTAAACAATAATGTCGGTACTAACTTATGCATATATGTGACAACAGTATGTGCTCTCTCTGTTTCTTTGTTTCCACAATTTCACACCCAGATTAATTTAAGCAAATATAAATTAGTGGGAAGAAGTATAGTACAGAATGCACATGGCACACAGTTTACGGCCCCAGTGTAGCATATTATGTGATGTGCATTTGCTAGAGGTTTAGGTGATTGGTGATGAATACAGTAAAACTTCATGGTGAAATTAATTTAGTAAAAGTTATTTAGCATGATGTAAAATAAGAATAATTTATTTGGGATTGAATTCAGAACCTTTCTGTTAACAGTATATACAAGAACAGATATGCAGGACCCATTATAAGACACGTTCTAAAAATTATATCTCAAGATGAAGAAAGTGAAGTCTATGAAGTTGATACTGCCTTTCATAATTTTCATGTATTTTGATGGGGGTAGGAGTATAACAGTGTTGTATGTTGTACATTATCACTGTCTTGGTTCTTGTATAAAACAGGATGCCAAAAAAAATTATAACTTCCATTTGTGCTTCCCATCAATTGAACTTACTTTTTTTATTAGCAATAAAAATTTTACTTCCCACTTTTCATGTGATTGCTGTTACCAGGAATATTAGCATCAACTGTAGCTAGCAAAGTATGTTGAGGATTTGTCTTCTTGGATGTGGCTGTACACAGCATCACATCCCAGAAGACTTGAAACCTCAACCACACTGCTGTGAAAACCTAAAATCTCACATAGTATGTTGTGCTTGACTGAAGTTTTAAACATTTTTAAAAAATGGTATGTATGAGGAAGTTTCAGAAAATATGGTAACAAACACTCTAATGACAAGAACTTTATCCTGATGTTGGTATGTACATGACACATGGGTGGCAGATGGTACACATCAGACATCGATGCAGTCATCACTGTCAATTAAAGCTTTGTCCCACTACAGCATGAAGACTTGTATCCTGGCATAGAAGAAACTAGTGTCAAGTGTATGCAGCCAGGAGGTGAAAGGTTGTGTCATGTTGGTGTCTGTTGCAAAAAGCTTGTCAGCCACTTCCTTCTTAAGGGTTCCAAAGACACAGAAATGATGAGGACGCAGACTGTTAAGGTGTGGTTGGTTATGGTGGTAGAGGCGGAATGATATGGACCACCTTGCCTACAGTCCCTACTTCATGCTCATTGATTTCTGCACATTTGGACCACTTAAAAAGCACCAATTTGGCTAGAAATTTGACACCAGTTTCTTCAACACTGGAACACAAGCCTGGGTGCCAGTGTGGGACAAAAGTTTAAATTGCCAGTGGTGTCTAAAGTGAGGTCTGATATCTACCATCCGGTAAGCAGGTGCCATGTACATATCAAAGTCAGAATTAAGTTCTCAGCATAACATGGTATTGTTGAAAATCACCTGCTCCAGATTTTATTTTCTGTTCACAATTTCAAATTATCTAAAACCAGTCTAAGAAAAAACTTTTGAGTGACATACATAAATTAAATTATTAATAAAGAACTTAAAGAACTTCATAATACATGTCATTTAAATGAATGAAGATTAACATTTGGCAAATTATGTAACCACTTAGCATGACATCTTGAGACTATTTCTTTACTTCATTCTCTTTTATATTTTTTAAAGAGAAATTACTGTGTATACTTTTGCTGTTGGATGTGTTTGGTTTCAACAGAAACACAAGTGAAAAGAAAATACAAGGCATGAAAAGCTTTACACAATCATGTGAAGTTTAATGCAGCTGAACCAAAAGTGTGCAGTGACCTTTATACTCATTCTGCTGAGTCCAACAGGAAATCCCCATTCTGCTGAGACAAACTTGAAATCCATAGTACAAAAGGACTTTGGAACTTGTAAGAGTTGGTAGAACTTAGAAGGGGTGTCCTATATTTCCCTACTAAATATAACATGGTAGTTGACTCGGTTCATTCATTTCCAATCTACAACTTATTGGCTGTCATATTCTCCAGAAGTTATTCCTTAATCACTCCACCTAGTATGGCAGTTTTATTGCATTGAATTCCTGCATCAACCAGAGCATCCTATGACAGATGTGTTGCACAGGACAACAGTGAAAGAACCATGCTGTACTAACAGCATTATTCAGCAATGGGTTAAAGTATTATTCTTTTCTTTTGGTCCACTGAAAATCTGAAATGCATTTACTTATTTTTAGAGAAAGTATGAAATGGACTGCTGTGGGATTGAACTTTGTCCTTGTCACTAACAGGATAGCATGTAACCATCTGATCTACAGTATGGCTAATACACAGTATCTGTCATGTCCTTGAGCACAGCAGCTGTCACAAGAGGACCTGGCAGATGCAGGCCATCTATGTGATACAGTTGCTGTGCACAGGAACACAATAAAAGTGACACCTGCAGTAAGCCATAAAATATTTAGTGAGATCTGAGATTCTCACAGCATTAGATATTCCTCCACACTGAAGATGGAGGCTGGTGGTTCTCTGAAACTTTGGTAACTGTCCATCAAAATATATGGCATCACATCTCAGAAGTGAGGTATCTCTGAATAATTTTTTCATTAGTATTTCATTTCAGTGCTTTTATTATTTCATGATGTTACACAAATTTTTTTAGACTAAAATATGGCGGATCTCTATTAGGGCTGTGTATTTTGAAAAATGCCATAAATTGTGTGTAATAATGTTACTGGAAAGATGTTCTCATGTATTAGAACACATATATGTAAAATTCCAATAAATGCCACAATTTACTGCTATTTCTTGAAGCATGTTTTCAAATGAAAAGAGGAAGTCACCAACATGTTTAATGTTTAACATATGGTGTTAACATGAGGAAACCATTAACCTACATGGCATATAAAAGTTAAGCCATTTTGCCAGCTATTAATGTTCCACCATTCTTTATGTTTCCCATAAGGGCACAAAAAGCACACACCAGTGTTATTCCTTTCTGGTTAAACTGGATGAAAGTGGTTTTTATACTGGTCTGTGGTTAAAACAGACATATATTTGCTGTGAAAGTGGAAGGGGAGATAAATTATTACCTGATCAAAGATTGTGATGAAGTTAATACAGAGTGTTGTGAAATTGAGAGCCTACATTACTAACAGTTTCTTTGTAAAAATGACACAATAACTTAAAACAATATTTAGAGTGATGAATTATTTATTAAGATGCCAGAGCCTGGAGAAAGTTACAGTCATGCATCTTCATACTATTGCCATGTTGAAGAACAACAATTATAGAGAAGTTTGGTATTTACTGGGACAGCAGCTGATACTGATCATTGGTTTTGATATGTATGGTAAGGCAGTGCTTATTTAATTAAATTCTACTATTTGCTTATATTATACTGCAATTTTTCCAACTTTAAAACAAAACTGTGTACATCCTCGTAAGTGGCATATGTATCTTGAATCTGTTCTGCAAAAGCAATGTATTAAATAATGAAACTTACGTGTACAAACTGCTATGGAAACTATCGTATGCTTCTGATTTTGTTGTGTAACTGAAATAGTTTTTTAACCACATTGTGTTACTGTTACTGGACAACTGACTGTTGAGGTAGAAAAACTAAGTCAGTAAATTTCATTGTCCACAATGAATATCAAAGGCATTTATTTCTTATTTCATAGATTGAGTCTGAAATAAAAAAGCATCTATATTTTCAACTTATGGTAAATTATGAAACATTTCATTTTTAAGCTGAAGTAAATGCCCAACATGACTCTACAACAATTTCTAACCAACCCACTTAAATATGTATTTACACCAAGACAACAATAAACTGACATATGTAAGCAACAAGCTGCAGACCGAAGCATTCCACAGTCAGCTGAAATTAAGCCACAGTATTAACATTCATGTCTACACAATCGGAGATGAGTTTTGTGTTCCACACCTACTGAGAAAAATTTTCTACACAAGCAGCCAACATCTAATAACACTACACAGTGTAGGAAATACTCATGTTTATAAATTGTCCAAAAATTAGAGTTTTGATTGCAATTGGTTAGTGGGCTTGTCAAGGCACAGTACAGAATATGCTGCCTACTGTAACTTAACACAAATTAGGCCATACTTTCTTACAAGCATTTCAAAAATGTTTGATGCCATAGGGCACAATATTCTAGTAGCCTTATGTAATATGAGTCACCACAATGTCAGTGTCTTTAATGCATATAGTATGCAATTACATGAAATGTTTTGTAGGAAGTAATGAACTTAAGATGAGCCTTGCATTTAAGCCAGTACAACATATAGGCCATAAGGTACATATAGAGAAGGATGCCATAAATAAATGACATGATTCACAAAATTGTTAGACAAGGCTGTCAAACATTTTCTTGTTTCCCATGACTACTACCTGTTCTTTGAGTCAAATATCACATACCAACCAATGAAATTGATAAGGATAAGCAGTAAGGTTTATGTTAACTACTCATGTAGTCTTTATATAACAAATAAAAAATTAGGGTATTTTAAGACAGCATTAATCAAATCATTTAAATTGTATCTATAGAGTGTATGAGTTTTCTTCAATTTGTTAGGATTCCTAACCACATAATTATTAGCTGGATATGGTAATAACTGGTAATTACTTCATGGTAAATCTGTTGAAGTACTGTAAATGTTGTTAAACAGGAACTGCAAAGCTTCTACAAGAAGCTGTTTGTAATGCAACAACACAGAGATCACTAATGCCACTCCTGACCATTATTTTGAAGAAAAAGGTGCTTTAAAATCATGACATAGTAAGTCCACTTGTAATGGGAAATATGCCTCAACAGGAAAATAATGATTTTGAGCACTACCATCTTGTTATATACAATAAGACCCTTATAATTCTATACCCTTGTTACAAAGCCATACTTGAAACCCTTCTAATGCTGATGTGTTCCAAACCTTAAGGTACTATTGGAAAGCCACAACTGAATTTAAAAGATTTTAAAAGATGCTTGTCATCTACTCAGACACTGAACACTTACTTAAGGTCCAGGTATGTATAATGATACACAGCATAGTACCTAACTCAGTTTGTCAAATACATCTTCCATTTCTAGCTTAAGGGACATCATGTAATTATTAAATATTAGCACAGACTTACTTTTAAACCATGTGCTTCATGGCATGGGATCTCAAGTCTAGTGTGAAAACCAGCACAAGAAAGTAACGGATGAAGCAAACTACCCGGTATGCAAAAGATCTGATGTGAAATAACAAGTGGCCCTATGATGTTCTGCCTTTCAACTTTCTTAGAAGCTATCTACAGAACTGATTAATAGTTACAGATTCTTCAAAAGAGCACAGTGGCTTCATTATCAGAGCCAGGCTACTCGCCTTTGAAATATTAGTAAATATTTACTTGTCATTGTGGCATAACATCCCAGAAGACTTGAATCTTCATCAGCATTTTTACAAGAAACTCAAATTTTGACATCTGCAGAACCCTTTACCCTTTCAAAGAAATGGTTAAATATATAAACCATCTGTTGTGCATTAAAAAACTTTGAATTTTGCCAAACAATGTATTTGTATGTTCCACATTATACTTAAAATTAACAATGGAAATTGCATATCTCAGATAGGGAGCAGCTCATTACACCCTTCCACTTATTAATGCCCTCTGGAAATGCCACTTCTGCCAAATTCTGTCATTTTAATGTGACATGAATTTCCATTATCTGAAGTATTTCAACATGTTTCCAAATTCTACCAGTATCAGAACCTTGTCTTCATTCTAGGTACAAAAGAATATTACTCTGAAGACAGGCTTCCTCCCTCTATGACTACAGTCAAAATAACCTGACAAATAACTTGAAAGTTTTCATACTCGTAATGTGTTAGGGTGCCAAAATTAAACAAATGGATAAAAATAAAATTCTCATCTGTAGTCAGTATCTACTCAGTAATTCTCTGACATGCTTGTGTAAATAGCAACAACATTTATTTATAAAAAGTATCTAATACAATAACTGACAGTAAAAAATATTTAGGGTAAATGTCATCAAATTTACTGATGATTTTATATTTTGAGCTGCTCGTTCAGTCAGTGGGGAAGTGTTATGGTTCAAGATGATAACAAAAAGAGTAAGCAAGGAAATATCTTGGTGTGTTATTAATACAGTGAACAGTGAAGTGTTCTTAAATTTAAGACTTTTTCACATTGGTCAATTTCAACCATGCCAAGTCAATAACCACAATGTCAAATTTCCTCACTGAAGATTTTACTGCAGGTAGTGTTCAGATACACTGCTCCTGAAAGAAACCTTGAATGTGGATTTCCCTGTGTGTTAAATATTGTGTGCAACTGGTGATAATTAAGAGTCAACTTCTGTGATTTAAACAAGAGAGGGGGCAAATAATAGCTCAAGCTGAGTAGTATAGAGTGAAGTTTTAATTTGAATAAGTCCAGGATGATTTCATCTTTTTTAAAGATGTTATAGGCTGGAAGAAGATGAGTGATGGATGATACAGTCAAAGTAAATGCTGATTCACATTTCATCAGCGATTAAGGATAATATGAATAATAAAATATCATCTGAATGGGAATTAGTGAAGCATGGCGTCCCTCAAGGTTCGATTTTGGGTCCATTACTGTTTCTGGTCTACATCAATGATCTCTCAAGAACTATAAGTAAATCAGCCAATACTGTCTTATTTGCAGACAACACGAGTATCATTATCTCAAACAACAATCAAGATGAATTTAAAACTAATATTATGTCTGTAATGAATGAAATTACTAACTGGTTCCAAAGTAATCTGTTAACATTGAACTGTAACAAGACTCACTTTTTACAGTTT
>Ga0131853_10001860_pt1 | contig 37669 bp, 35 predicted proteins | sample TergutLab28metaG_FD_92764 | JGI IMG/M metagenome (GOLD analysis project Ga0131853, IMG submission 92764) | Labiotermes labralis P1 segment gut microbial communities from Petit-Saut dam, French Guiana - Lab288 P1 (version 2) (version 2) | ecosystem: Host-associated > Arthropoda: Insects >... | reverse complement strand
GGTTGAATGCCCGTTTGAATGAATACCGCCACCATTACCACCTTGTGTACCGGCAGCATTACGGCGAGCCTCATTATTTAGCAAATTAATACTATTGATGTTAAGCACAGCGCGAGCACCGCTCTCACCTGCAGCAACCTGAATGCCGCCACCATGTCCTCTTAATGCAGTGTTGTTTGAAATAGTTGCACCATTGACATTTAGCGTACTAGCAGGGTTACCACTGTTAACAGAAACACCGCCGCCACCGCCGCTGCTGGGACCTGCAACTGAAGCATGGTTAGATTCATTGTTGTGTATTAAAGCACCTTCATTTAGGGTAACTGTACCGCCTGCAATATTGATACCGCCACCACGACCAGACGCTCTGCTGTTACTAATTTCACTGCCAGCATGCATGTATATATGAACTCTGGCACCGTCCACATTGATACCGCCACCATAGGTGGTCATACCAGGGTTTCTTGTTAGTGCTACATTCCATATGTGTAAAGTGCGAGTACCCGCTGCATTATCACCGAGGTCAATATTGAAGTGCCTGCTTGTCGATGTGCCTCTATTGATTGAAAATGACTCAGGACTATTGCTGTAGATATGCACAACATGACCGCCACCGGCAAGTGGCAACGCAGCAGCAGTAGTCAAGGTAATGTCGTTATCCAAACGGATGACCCTGGGGTTTTGACCTGCGGCCGTCAGACCAAGCGCGGTTCTTAATTGAGCTTCGGTTGTAACAATGTGATATGCTTCAGGGGCTACATCCGGCACACCTGCCGGACGAAACATGGAAGCCAGCACAATGCCAATGAACTCTTGCTCAAGTTCAATGTCGATGTTGATATGTGTTACGTCGCTGTCTTCAAGAATTTCATACTCGTTTACAATATCATACAACCAAACTGTTTCTGCTCTAAACCCTTCGTGCTCAACAACCATAAACCAGTTGTTTAATGTTGCTGCATCAAATTCCATAACTGCAAAATTGTATTGGCCATATTCGTTTGTATAAACACTGGCCACCAATTGATCTTCATAAAACAGAGAAACCATAGCATCTTCTAATAATGTAGAAACAAGTTCATAAGTATCATCATAACTATAGTAGTTGTCGCTCCACACTATAATATACGTTTTAACTTGACCACCGATGGAAAGTACTAAATCGGTAACATCTTCAGAAGACGAAGGAGTTTCTTCCTTATTATAGTCATTGGATGAAGGAACGAAGTTACTTAACTCGTAAAGTGCGGCTTCTATATAAGCAATTGAGGCTTCTACATAGGCTACTGCAGAATGTATAATTGTTATTTTTGATTGCACGTTGGCTATTGCAGCACTTACATCTGCGATTGCCGCATCTATATCGAATAGTTGCGTGTTGTATGCTTCTGTCATAGATGCACGTTCTTCGGCAATGCCTACAGCTTCTATTAAGTAAGCGATATTTGCCAACTCTGCTTCAAGCTCCGCAATGGCAATATCTCTTTCTTCATCCGCATCTTGTGCCCGTAGGGCAACTACGTCTTGGATTAATTGAAATTGGTTGCTGTGTAACTGCAATACAGACAACTCATATACATTGCGATCTGCACTTGCCTCTGCAATTTGGTTACGCTCATTGTTTAGTTGATCAAGTTCTTGATTTAACTGACCAAGTTCACCATACAATTCGTCAAGCTCTTCATTTAATTGACTAAGCTCTTCATTTAATTGACTAAGTTCTTCATTTAGTCGACTAAGCTCTGCTTCAAGCGGCTGGCGATACGCTTCTAAATCAATAGATGGTACCCCTTCCTCTTGATAGACTGCTTCCGGTAAGCTTTGGCTCTCTGCTATTGCAGGGGAACCAGAATAGCCCGGAGCAGCAGCCAGACTTAGGGGCGCTTCTATAATCATAGCTAGGATAACCAGCCAAGCTCCCACAATTTTTAGCACATTCATAATTCGCTTAAATGCAATACTGTGCTTTCGTACATTAGAATTATTAGCCATAATTCTCCTCTACCTTTCCCCCACTTTGGGTGAATTTGATTTGGGATAAATTTAATTTACATGTATTGTGTTTTGTCGATATTTTAAGTCAAGATTCGCGCTGTTGTCAAGTAAATACTGCAAGAAACCCTAGTATTTACATACATTTACGCATGTTGATGACAATATCCACAAACATGCTTAATAGATAAAAATTAATTATAACCAAAGTTTATATTGCCCTTTTTTCGCATGGGTAGTAAAATAGCCGCAACCTGGTAAGTGATTTTACTCACCGGGCAACTCCAACCCAAGAAAGGAGCTGATTATATTGGTATGTTTAGGGTGGTTTTTGGCCTAACCCAAAAAGGCCTTGGGGTAGCGCGTTTGCCGCGCTCCCCGTTTTTGCACGTCTGGCAGAATCGAATTTGATCAAGTGCGCCGTCACGCGCACCATTTTAATAGAAGGAGGCATGTAAAATGTTGAAAATCAGAAATAGTCAAAACTTCATCACCCCTAGTCTACACATTTATTCGGAGGTATTACAGCTTGAGATATGTAAATGCAAAGGATGTGCTTCCCCCTGAGGTTTTAGCTTTAGTACAAAAATATTCAGGAGGCGCACTAATATATGTTCCCAAAAAAGATGAGGAAAAAATCGGCTGGGGGCAAAAAAACGGCGCGCGTGCAGTTACACATATGCGCAACAGCAACATAATTGACGCCCATAGAAACGGCGCAAGTATTTGTGAATTAATGTTAGAGTACTGCCTTTCCGAGGCCAGTATCCGCAAAATACTTTATAATAAAGATACAGCGTAAACATATAAACGCCCGTTGATAGTAAACTGCCATCAACGGGCGTTTGTTATCTTACTGCATTCTCTGCAAAGCTATTGTCAATTAACACATCAAACGGTACGTGCGCGGGCAGTTCCCCGGCAGAGTCCATTACACGTTGTAAGTTCTCAAACCCCGCACGAGAAATATGCGGTGTAAACGCGTAGGCATCAATATATTTATACCTTGCGATGGCACTTGTAAGAATTGTTATATCTGCATCCGGGAAGAACGGTGAAATAACCTCTGCAATCACTTCTGCCGAGTTTTCTTGCACCCACAACTGCCCGCGGTAAAGTGCGTTTGTAAAGCCCTGTATAATTCCCGGGTTCTCTTCAATAAAGCTACCAAGTGCATAGTATGCTGTATATGGGATTTCGCCAAACGCCTCGCCAACAGATGCAACAACATATCCCCTACCCTCTAGCTCTATGGTTGATGCCACAGGCTCAAAGGCGGTAACAAAGTTGGCGGTGCCGCCAAGGAATGCGCCAACCATAGCTGCAAACTGAATTGATGTGTCAAAGTTTACGTCCTCACCTGGAAGGATACCCTTACTGCGGGTTACATACTCCAACACCATAAATGGCATCCCACCCCTGCGGCCGGGCAAAACATGACTACCGCGAATATCATCCCAAGAAAAGTTTGGCAGTGGCTCACGGGCTATCAGAAACGACCCATCCCGTTGAGTAACTTGTGCAAATACAATTGCATGGTCGGCTCTGCCGCCAGCCCATACATAAATTGCTGCTTCCGGGCCAGAAAGCCCGATGTCTGCCGCACCAGATAAAAGCGCGGTCATAACGCGATCTGCACCATCACTGGTCACCAGATCAATGTGTATTCCTTCATCGGCAAAAAATCCAAGCTGGATTGCTGCATATTGCGGCGCGTAGAATACACTGCGTGTTACTTCACTAAGGCGTACAGTTGCAAGGTCACCTTCGTTGTCTCTGTTGCAGGCGGCCAATGTGCCAAACAGTATGATTATAAACAGTAAAAAAACTAATCTTTTCATTCTATTATTCCTCCAAGGTTTTATTTCGACATACTTCGCATAACCAGCCATTCTACCAGCACTACCAAGCGATACAACAACGCCGCCAGCACTGCCAAAATAATTACACTAGTCATGACTAAGTCCATTTGAAATACTTGCCCACCATATACAATTAAATATCCAAGCCCTGCGCGGGACACCAAAAATTCCCCGGCTATGACCCCAACCAGCGACAACCCGATATTTATCTTTAAACAATTAAACAGTGTATGCAAGTTTGACGGAAACACGATTTTTACAAAAGTTTGCAAACGGTTTGCACCAAAAGTTTTGGCCATTTTGATAAGGTCCGTATTTGTACTTGTAAAGCCGCTAAGCATTTCCATAATTGTTACCACCAATGAGATTGCTAGTGCCATAACAATTACTGCCTGCATTCCAGCACCAACCCAAATGATAATTACCGGCCCTAGCGCGATTTTAGGCAGAGCGTTAATTACCACCAAGTATGGAGCAGCAACCTTTGCCATAAACTTGGACCACCACAGCGTAAAGGCAACAAACAAACCGACAATCACACCCAGTGCAAACCCGATTGTCGTTTCAAACATCGTAATTCCGATATGCAACAATAAACTATTTTTACGGAAGTTGGCGATTGTGCGTAAAATACGCGATGGCTGACTCATGATAAAGCTGTCTATAACACCTACGCGGGCAAGAGCCTCCCACAACAAGATTGTTACAAACAGCAAAGCAAGTTGACAGATGCGTATAGCCATTTTCCGCCTACCAATTTTGGAAAGGTACACCCGGCGGCCAGGCGATATCGTAGGTTTACACATTTACATCAAGTTCTTTCCATATCAAATTAAAGTATTCGCGAAATGCAGGGTCGTCCCTGCGCTCTGCTTTTTCAAATGTTAGTTTCATATCACGTTTCACATACCCGGGCCGCTTAGAAAGTACAATCAAACGGTCGGCCATGCTTATGCCTTCGGAAATATCATGCGTAACAATTACCGCCGTCTTTTGTTCCTTTCGTAAAATCTTGCACACATCGTCTGCTACAACAAGCCGAGTCTGATAATCCAAGGCAGAAAACGCCTCGTCCAACAACAAAAGCTCGGGCTTAGACGCAAGTGTGCGTATCAATGCTGCCCGTTGACGCATCCCACCAGAAAGCTGCGACGGCCGCTTATCTTTAAATTCCCACAAACCATAGGCTTGCAGTAAGCTGTCCACATACGCAATATTTTCTTTGCACAGTTTCCCGCAGATTTCTAGCCCCAGCAAAACATTGCCGCGAATAGTGCGCCAATCTAACAAGTTATCTTTTTGTAGCATGTAGCCCGTCTTTGTGCCAACCCCTACAACCTCTTCGCCCTCTACATAGATTTTGCCACTTGTAGGCTTCTCTAGCCCTGCAATAAGCGAAAGCAATGTACTTTTACCACAGCCAGAAGGGCCGATAATAGAAACAAGTTCACCTTTGTGCACGACAAAATTTATGCCTACCAGTGCCTCGACTTCGCCATTTTCCGCATGATACGTAAGCGATACGTTATTAAAGCGAAGAATCTCCCGCATTCTACCGCCCTCCTTACAGATTGTCTTTGATTCATAGTATGTACAAATAAAAAAAGCGTGCCTTTGATTTGCTAGGAAATTATGAACTTGACATTAGCAAATTTAAGGCTTAAAGTTTAAGCATACCATATAAAAGGAGAAAGCCACATGAGCAAAATATTTACAGGAATGATCTTTATCTTCATAAATTTTCACATTTACGTTGGCGCGATGCGAGTTGGGCTTATCCCAAATTTCATAGGTTATATCTTTATACTACATGGGCTGATGTAGCTAGAAAGGTTTAGCCCCCGTTTCACCAAAGTAAAACCATTAGCGGCTATAATGATTGTGTATTCCCTCGTTACTTATGTATTAGATTTAATTGGCGTTTCCTACTCTGCCGGCCCGTTGCTTGGTATTATTCTGGGCGTGATTTATATGGGTGTTTCGCTATACATTTCATATAACATTGTAACAGCCGTTAGAGAAATTGAAGAAGCAGAAGCCCAAACATTAAATTCCGAAAGTCTATTTAACGCTTGGATACTTTCTGCATTATTTGGGGCTCTGTCGCTCATTATACTCCTTGTGCCACTGCTTGGCATTTTTGTAATTGTAGTTGCCTTTGTGTTTGCAATTAATTATCTCGTAAAGTTTTACAGGACAAAGAATTTGTTTAACGAAATACAGTGGGACACAATTAATTCTGAGGATGGGAATTGACTTGAAGAAAATTATTATTTGCGGCAGTATGTCACTAATTGAAAAAATGAAAGATATCGCAACAAAACTACATTTGATGGGGTATAATACAATCCTTCCTGCCGAAGAAGATTGGAGTACTATTCCAACAGAAAAGATAAATGATTATAAACGAAAAGTCTCAATGTTACATTTTTCTGCAATTGCCAACGAAGATACCCATGCTATCCTTGTTGTTAATGATGCAAAAAAAGGAACAGACAACTATATAGGCGCAAATTCATTTGCTGAAATTGCCTTAGCATTTTACTTTGGTAAGGAAATTTTTTTATTGAACGATGTATATAATTCATATAAAGATGAGTTATTTGCATGGGGTGCAATTTCCTTAAGGGGCGAGTTAGCCCGCATGCTATCGCATTGAGGTAACACCGTTTTTAGTAACAAAACATTTTGTACCGTCTATAGGATTTAGCAACTCCGCTTTAAAAAACTCCGGATACATATGCACACCCTGCAATTCATTTATCGGCAACCAGTGCAACGACACATCTCCGTATTCCTCTTTAAAGCTGCTGTGCCTTATCTTTTGTACAAGATTATTTGGCTTGAACAAAAAGAATAAACAGATTTCATGATAAACATCGCCGTCGTCTTCCGTAGTAAAAAAATTTTCATGTACATATGCAAGCTTGTCAATTTCAAAATGAATTTGCTTTTCTTCATACGCTTCCCGCAAAACGGCATCGTATGCCAATTCGCCAAATTGAATTCTACCGCCAACAGTATAATAAAATGAAGCTCCACTGTTTTTTACCATAAGAACTTTGCCGTCATCAATAATTATCGCGCCTAACTGTGATATCTCTCGTACTCATTTCTTTATCGCGCTCCTAAGCAATTCAAAATCCGTAATAACATCCCTGCCAACAAACGTGCCGCAGTCCATCATCTCCGCAATTTCGTCCCAAGTAGCAGCTCGGGCGTTTATGGTTTCGCCTTCTTGCAGCACAACATTATCTGGGTCAAATTCCTGCCTAAACAGCCAATTATCAATAAAGGCGCGTACTTTTTTTTCGGTAGAAATCAGTTCGGCATTTTCCGGAAACAATGTAAGGCCGCACTCCTCTGATATTTCACGGACAGCCGCCGCAAGGCTTTCTTCGCCTGCCTGAACAGCACCGCCCGGTATTTCCCAAAGACCCGGGGCCCATAGCTTGTTAAACGCCCTGCGAGTAACCAAAAATTCGCCCTTGCTATTCATAGCCCACGCACGTATAACCGTATGAAAATCACCGCTTGGCATTGGGTCTGTGCGACGATGCAGCCGCCCGGTTGGGTTGCGGTTTTCGTCAAAAACATCCCAAAATTCTGACTCCAATTTGTCGCGGCCAAGCCATTTATACATTTGTGCATATAGCACAGGCAAAATTTGCGGGAAGCGCATTTTGTCAGGCATTGCTCTAAACCCACGCACTTCCGCCATTTCAAATTCCGAAGAAAGTTCGCCAAGCTCTTGAATATCGGCATAGAAAACCTGCCCATTGGAAAAGCCGGTATCCGCGTATACCCCATAGTCAAATGCCGGGAAAATAGAAAACTTAACCGCTCCGGTTTCTTCACGAAGTTCCCGCGCTGCGCCTTCAAGCGGTGTTTCGCCCAGCTCAATTCCGCCGCCCGGCGTCTCATAAACATCGCGCTGTTTATGTCGGCAAAACAGCCATTCGTCATTGTATCGCGCAAAAATAACCGTGTAGCGATATGCTTTCAATTCGCCAAGCTGGGCAGTTACAACCCTGTATGTGTCATGATTCAATTTTTTGTTGGGGTTAAACAAATCTATTTTAGAACACTCGTAGCAATTTTCCCCGTCAAAAACCATTTTTGCAACCCAAGGCATAGGCATTGCTTCAAGTTCTTCAAAACCGAAGCCGCTGTCGTAATTGTTTATTATCGACGACAACGCCATGCCATGCGCACCAATTACAATAGTTTTGCCTCCATATCGTTTCAAAACATCTTTTAATGCGGCAAGGTTGCGCTGCTGTACTTCTGCAATACATTCCCCGCCCGGTAATTTGTACGTATAATCCTCCCACTGTTTTTTAGCAAAAATCTTCCATTCATCAAGCCCAATCCATTTATCTGATATTGCACGCTCTCTAAAATTTTCTATCAGCTCTATTTCGCAACCTGTTTCTTCTGCAAAATGAGCAACAGTATCCACTGCGCGCTTAAATGGGCTGGACAATACAATATCTATCTTTTTGTCACGCAAAAACGACGTCACAAGCTCGCGGTCTTCTAGCCCCTTCACGGTAAGAGGATATGTACTGTCTGTATAGGGGCTGTCTGGGCCACGGTCTGGCTCGGCATGGCGCACGAAATAAATTGTTGTCATAAGTTTGACCTCCTACAAAGCGCTCTGCCGTTTCCCACAGCGTAGCGAGGAAGCGTAGCAGGGATTTACTCCCTGCGGAGCGGCGGGGTTTGGGGCAGCACCCCATTTAAATGAAAAACCCGCTTGCGCGGGTTAGAAATTCGAAATTAGATAATGCACAAAACTATGGACATAATACCTAGCAAAACCGCACCAATTTTGGTCCACTTTTCAAGTTTACCGTCCATTGTGTTTGACTTGTTTTTATCCCAATAAGAACCGGCTACATTGCCCATGCCAGCAACACTACCCATGCCACCTGCACTGCGCTTCTTTTGTGCAAGAATAGCACCAACCATTGCAACACAGCAAAGTACAAATACAACTGATAAAATAATAAACGGAACTGTCATGATATAACCTCCAAATTAATGGGGCTTTGCCCCAAACCCCACTTCCTACGGGGCGGCAATGATGCCCGCTTTAAGTGTAAAAATAGCGGAAGAGGGATTTGAACCCCCGACACCACGGGTATGAACCGTGTGCTCTAGCCAACTGAGCTATTCCGCCATGTTATAGCAATTTACATTGAAAACGGTTGGCTTGAGACCATTTTCAAATTAATTGTCTATGGGTGGGTATTAACGCTAGAATATACGCCAGGTTTCTACAAACCTGGCGTATGTAGTGGGAATAACAGGACTTGAACCTATGACATCCTGCTTGTAAGGCAGGCGCTCTCCCAACTGAGCTATACTCCCATAACGAGTCTGGGTGACAAGATTTGAACTTGCGACCTCTAGACCCCCAGTCTAGCGCGCTACCAAGCTACGCCACACCCAGACATTAGGTTGCCACGCTTGGCGACAAAGAAGATTATAGGATACGATTTGAAGTTTGTCAACAAAAATTTTTGTAACATGTATAGATTTTTAAAATTAATGCAAGACTTTAGAAAATAAACTTTATAGGAAGGACAATTTAACATGCCCGGTTTAAAGCAATCAGAACTTAACTGGATTCGCGAAGCAGTATCCTCACACAACATGACAGCAAGTAAACTAAGCTCTTACGCAGATCAAGTTCAAGACCCACAAATTAAGCAGATGTTCTCAAAAGCGTCTTCGGATGCAAAACAAGCGGCACAAAATTTAATCCAAATGTTGTAAAAAAAACAAAAGCATTCTAGAAAGGATAACAAACATGCAGGAAAAAGACATTGTATTAGATGTACTTGGCGGCGTAAAGGCAAGCCTTACCGGGTACGCAACATTTATTAGCGAAACAGCAAACCCTACACTACGTCAAACTTTTCAACAAATGCGTGATGGGGACGAGAAATTCCAGTATGACCTTTACAAAATTGCCGCACAAAAAGGCTACTATGCAGTTTCACCTATGGCAGACCAACAAGCAATTTCTAGTGTAAAAACATCATTGATGTAGTACAAAAGAAAGGTGCTGTTCGCAAAATGAACAGCACCTTCATTATTTTACAGCTCAAAATATTTACGCAAAAATTCTACATCTATTTCTGGATACAATACAAACCGGCTCAAAAGTGCATTAACTCTTTTTATTGATGCTTGCTTTATATCGTCGCACAGGATATACCTTGCTTTACTTAGGTTTCCGCTTTTCTTTTCGATGGCAGGTTTGATGCTTCTAAGAACTTGGGCTATGATATCCGCAATTTCTGCCATTTCGGATGTTCCCATGCCAAGTGTTGTAGTGGCCGGTGTGCCAAAACGCAGTCCGCTTGTATACCAGGGGCCATTTTTATCAAACGGAACAGTATTGCGGTTAAGCGTAAGGCCGCATTCGCGCAGGGCGTTCTCTGCCTGACGGCCAGTAAGGCCCAATTTTTCTACATTTACAAGTACAATATGGTTATCGGTGCCGCCTGTTTGTACAGATATTCCTTTTTCAACTAGACCAGCGGCAAGTGCGCCGGAATTTTCAATTACTTTTTTTGCATATGCTTTGTATGCGTCACTGCCAGCTTCTTTAAACGCAATTGCTTTTGCTGCCATAACATGCGGCAACGGCCCACCCAAAACATGAGGACAGCCTTTGTCTACATATTCTGCATACTCCTGTTTGCAAAGTACCATGCCGCCACGCGGGCCGCGAAGGGTTTTGTGTGTGGTGGTTGTAACAACATCTGCATAAGGAACCGGGTTAAACTTGCCGGACAGTGCGCCGCCTGCAACCAAACCGGCAAAATGCGCCATATCCACCATAAGAACAGCGCTAACTTCGTCCGCATATGCGCGCAGTACCGAGTAATCGATATTTTTTGGATATGCGCTAAAGCCGACAAGCAGTATCAACGGCTTGATTTCGTGAAGCATTGCACGGATATTTTCGTAATCTAAAACGCCTGTAGCTTCGTTAACATGATAATTGTAAACGTCAAACATTTGTGCAGAAACATTGTGACGGTATCCATGTGTTAAATGCCCACCAGAATATAGGTCCATGCCCAGCAGCTTTTGGTTGCCCATTTCGGTGCGAATGGTGTCCCATTCTTCCTTTGTTATGGCAAGCAGATTTTTTTCGCCAAGCTTTTCCATGATTGGGACTTGTACATGTTTACGCAAAATTGCCCAAAACGCAACAAGGTTGGCATCCGCGCCGGAATGCGGCTGTACATACGCATGCTCTGCGCCAAACAAGTTAATTGCTTCTTTACATGCCAAGCCTTCGATATCATCCACATTGTCGCAACCGGCATAGAAGCGGTTACCTACATAGCCTTCGGCATATTTGTCGGTTAGCAAGTTGCCCATTGCGGCTTGCACTGCCAATGAACAGTAATTTTCGCTGGCTATTAACTTCAGGTGGCTTCTTTGGTCTATGAGTTCCTTAACAATGCCACGCGCCACAAGCGGGTAACTTTTTGCAACCAAGTCTACATTGGCTGTGAAGGTAAGCATTTCGGCATTTAGCTCACCTTTTTGTGATGATAAATAATCCTTTAAAATTTGCAAATTGATACACGTCCTTTATAAGTTTTTAGCTGCCCAAAGAGTATTGCGCATTAAAATTGCCCGAGTCATGGGTCCCACGCCGCCCGGTACGGGGGTGATATATGAAGCAATAGGTTCTACCGCGTCAAAGTCTACATCACCTTTTAGTTTGCCATCATCGCCGCGGTTTATAGCAACGTCAATAACAACTGCACCGGGTTTAACCATGTCTGCGGTAATAAGGTTTGTTTTGCCCACTGCGGCTACTAAAACATCGGCTTGGCGCGTCATGGCTCCCAAATCCGGGGTGCGGCTGTGGCATATTGTAACGGTGGCATGGCGTTGCAATAGCAGCATTGCCTGAGGCTTGCCTACTATATTGGAGCGGCCAACCACAACGCAGTGTTTACCAGCCGGGTCTATGCCATAATGGTCAAGAATTTCCATAACACCTGCTGGGGTGCAAGGCAAAAATCTTTGGTTGCCCGCAAAAATATGCCCCATATTTAACATATGGAACGCGTCAACATCTTTGTCTGCGGATATTGCTTGGATAACTTTGCGCTCGTCGAAGCCTTTTGGCAAAGGCAATTGCACCAAAATTCCGTGAATGTCTTTGCGCTCGTTAAGTTCAGCAATTAATGCCAAAAGTGTAGCCTCGGTTTCGCTTGCGGATAGCGCAAACTCTTCGCTATGTATGCCGCAGGCTGCGCAGTCCTTTTTCTTGTTTTTAACATAAACGTGACTTGCCGGGTCGTCTCCAACAATTACCACTGCCAAGCCCGGCTTTACGCCGCTTTCGGCAATTTCCTGTTTAACTTGGGCAACAACCTGCTTTGCCAATGCCTTGCCGTCTAAAATTACAGCCATTTAGCATTTTCCTTTCCTACTATGCAATTACAAACATTGTAACACTTGTCCTGCACAGTGGCAATAAGAAGAATTTTCCCGTCGCTTCACAAAAATATTTAATTATGCAAGAAGTCTTGACTATGCTGTGCGAAAGATTATACTTAGGATATGAAGGAGGCAGTTTACATGTATGAAAAAGTGAATACAAGTTTAAATTTTCAAGAGCGCGAACATGAGATTCTAAAATTTTGGCGTGAAAATAAGATTTTTGAAAAAAGTATCGAATTGCGTGACGGTGCACCATTTTTCACGTTTTATGACGGGCCGCCTACAGCCAATGGGCTGCCGCATATTGGGCATGTTATAACCCGCGCAATTAAAGACCTAATTCCACGTTACAAGACTATGAAGGGTCACCAAGTTCTGCGTAAAGCAGGTTGGGATACTCATGGCCTTCCCGTAGAGCTTGAAGTAGAAAAGCAGCTTGGAATTAGCGGAAAACCCGAAATCGAACAATATGGCATAGAGCCATTTATACAAAAATGCAAAGAAAGCGTCTGGAAGTATGAGGGCCTTTGGCGCGAAATGAGCGAACGCGTCGGCTTTTGGGCAGACATGGACAACCCATATGTAACCTACACAAACGACTATATAGAGTCTGTTTGGTGGGCTTTATCAGAAATTTTCAAAAAAAACCTTATATATAAAAGTTATCGCGTTGTGCCTTATTGCCCACGTTGCGGAACGCCGCTTTCCAGCCACGAGGTAGCGCAGGGCTATAAAGATGTAACCGAGGATTCCGCATATGTGGCGTTCAAAGTAGCCGGCGCAGAAAATGAATATTTTCTAGCGTGGACAACAACGCCGTGGACACTGCCGTCCAACATTGGGCTGTGCGTCAATGCCAAAGAGGAGTATGTAAAAGTTGCGCAAAACGGCAAGATTTATATCATGGCAAAGGCCCTTGTAAATGAAGTAATGGGCGAAAAGCATGAAATTTTAGCAACCCTCAAAGGCAAAGACCTGGAGGGTATGAAATATGAGCCGCTTTTTGATTTTGCACAAGGCACAGACGGTGGATATAAAGTAGTTTGCGATGATTATGTAACCCTGTCCAGCGGTACAGGCATAGTACACATTGCCCCGGCTTTTGGCGAAGATGACTCACGCATAGCAAAAGCATACGACCTTCCCCTTTTGCAATTTGTAAACGCCCAGGGTTGCTTCACGGATGAAGTTTATCTATGGAAAGGCATGTTTGTAAAAGACGCCGACCCACAAATCATAAAAGATCTAAAAATCCGCGGTCAGCTATACAAAAAGCTAAAATACGAGCACAGCTACCCGTTCTGCTGGCGTTGCGACACCGCCCTACTCTACTACGCCCGGGACGCGTGGTTTATTCGTGTCAGTTCGCTACGTGACAAGTTAGTAGCCAGCAACAATGCGGTCAATTGGCTACCAGATTACATGAAAGAAGGCCGCTTTGGCAATTTCTTGGAAAATGTTATCGACTGGAGTATAAGCCGTGAGCGATACTGGGGTACACCACTGCCAATTTGGGTATGCGAAAGCGAAAATTGCGGTCATTTACACTGCATAGGCAGCATAGAAGAACTAAAAACTATGGGAATTAATGTGCCAGAAAATATCGAATTGCATAAGCCATATATCGACTCAGTAAAACTAAACTGCCCAAAATGTGCGGCCAAAATGGAACGTACCCCCGAGGTTATAGACTGCTGGTTCGATTCCGGCTCTATGCCTTTTGCACAATGGCATTACCCATTTGAAAACAAAGATATGTTTGACAATTGCTTCCCGGCAGATTTTATTTCGGAAGGCGTTGACCAAACACGGGGCTGGTTTTACTCCCTTATTTCCATTTCCACCATGTTATTTGGCAAATCACCATATAAAAATGTAATTGTTACGGGGCTTGGACTGGACGAAACCGGCCTAAAAATGAGCAAATCCAAAGGCAATGTGACAAGCCCAATGGACGCGCTTACAAAACATGGTGCAGACGCGGTACGCTGGTTTATGTACATTAACTCGGCACCGTGGTTAAACTTCCGCTATTCCGACGACATTGTTATGGAAGGTGCGCGCCGCTTTATGGGAACCCTCTGGAACACATACGCGTTCTATGTGTTGTATGCGGAAATAGACCAGTTTAACCCATATAACCATGAAGTAAAAGACCTGTCCGTCATGGACAAATGGTTATTATCACGCCTAAATACACTAATAAAAAAAGTAGACGAAGCACTGGAACGCTATGAAATAACCGAACCGGCCCGCCTACTAGACAACTTTGTTGACGAGTTAAGCAACTGGTTCTTACGCCGCAGCCGCGAGCGTTTCTGGGTTTCTGAAATGCCACAGGATAAAATAAACGCATACAAAACACTTCATCATGCGCTTGTAACTGTAGCAAAATTATCCGCACCTTTTATACCGTTTATATCCGAGCAGCTATATCAAAATCTGGTTGCCAGGTTTGATGCAAACGCTCCGCAAAGCGTTCATTTGTGCAACTTCCCTACCGCTGATGAAACACTAATCAACGCCGATTTGGAATCTCAAATGTCAAACACCATAGAAATAGTAATCCAGGGTCGTGCGGCTCGCAACGCAGGCAATATAAAAACCCGCCAGCCCCTTTCTGAAATGCTGGTGGCTCTTTCCAATGCCGACACTCGCCCAGACGATTCTCTGCTTGAAGTCATCTGCGAGGAATTAAACGTGAAGACAATCAACTTCATAACAGATTCTTCTGAATACGTGGGCTACATTTTAAAGCCGCAGCTGCGCACATTGGGGCCACGCTACGGTAAACTTGTCCCTAAAATAGCCGCGGCATTAAACACCGCGCCAAATGAAACCATGCAAGCACTCAAAAACGGCCTGTGGCAAACCACCATCGACGATGTATCCATAGAGCTAACCACAGCTGATGTCCTTGTAGAAACCACCCAAAAAGAAGGCTTTGCCACTGCCGGCGACAGGGGGATAACCGTAGTGCTAAACACTGTCTTAACCCCTGCCCTAATAGAAGAAGGCAATGTTCGCGAACTCGTTAGCAAGTGGCAAAACATGCGGCGTGAGGCAGGCTTCGACGTTACCGACCGTATAAATGCCGGCTTTAGCGACACCGCAACTCTAACCGCTGTAATAACAAATAACCACAACGCTATTTCTGCAGAACTTCTCGCCGACAGCCTTTCCAAATCAAGCCCGCCGGAAAGCGCGTTTACCAAAGAATGGGCTATCAATGGCGAAAATGTAGAACTGTGGGTTAAGAAAGCGTGAAAACATTTTTCGGTGGGTTCACCGGCTTATTAAGTGAAATTAGGCAAATGCGCGGCACAAATGTTTGGATATTTATTGTATACGGGCTTTTGTTTGACACTTTAAATAACTTATGGCGCCCTTTTTCAGTCAAATTTTTGGAACGTCTTGGCGGTTCGGAATTTGAAATTGCTTTGCTTAGTGCCCTGCCCGGGCTTGTAGCCGCACTGGTGCTGTTACCGGGCGCGATACTGTTTAGGCGGTTTACAAATCAAAAAAGGGCAACTGCAACATTTATAATAATTAGCCGAGCCATGCTTTTGGGCATCGCATTTATTCCGTTCTTGCCGCCGGCCATACGCCCCATGCTTTTTGTAATTTTAGTGGCTGTTATGAACTGCCCGGACGCTCTTTCGCAAACTTCATTGCAAAATTTTATGGGGACACTTTTTAGCGGGCATATGCGCGGGCAGGCAATTGCATTGCGCACAAAATTTGGGCAAGCCGCCGTACCAATTGTTACAATTTTATCTGGGTTAATCATCACATTCATCCCCCGTACCGACGAACAACGGATTATCCTGTATCAGATTTTTTTTACCGGTGCATTTTTACTTGGCATTGTAGAAGTGGTTGTGTTTAACCGCTTTAAAGTCCCAGAATATATGCGTCAGCAAGAGAAAGAGCCCGCGCCAGAAAAACGAAGTTTAGGGCTGCTCCCCATTTTGAAAGACAAAAAATTCAGACGTTTTTTAATTCCCACAATTATTTTTGCTTTTACTTGGCAGGCCGGCTGGCCATTGCTTGGTATTCTTCAAGTAATACATCTTGGCGCGTCCGAAATGTGGCTTGCAGTTTTTGGCCTTATCACAGGAATTTTTGCATTTTTGTCCGGTTCGGTTTGGCAAAGGCTGTTGCGAAAGTATGGAAACAATACAGTTTTTGTTATTTCGGGAATTATGCTTTCGTTTAATGTTTTCATTTTTGCTTTTATGCCAAATGTTCAATTTCTGATGCTTGCCAATATATCGTCGGGGCTTTCGATTTTGGGTATACAAATGGCATTGTTAAACGGCGCGCTAGAAGCTTCCCCGGACGAAAACCGAATGACATACCTTGCGTTTTTCAACACTATAATGAATATCAGTTTGTTCGCGGCACCATTTGCAGCCCATTTCTTATTGACACGGCTTGGCTTAATTCATGCCCTGTTTGTTGTCGGTTTCATGCGCTTTGCCGCAACATTAATATTCTGGCTAAGCTATAAATTTAGAAAGAATATTGAGCCTGTCTAAATACCCTGTTATAATATGGACAAGTTAAAATAAAAATTGGAGGTGTTTTTATGCGTTTTGTATTTACCGGAAAAAACATGACAGTAACCGAAGGCACCAAAGAACGCACCATCAAAAAACTTAGTCGCCTGGAACGATTATTGCCAAACGACGCCGACGTCTATGTAACATTTAGCGAAAACAAGCATCTGACCACAGTGGAAGTAACAATTCCTATGCACAAGCGTAATCTTCGTGCAGAAATTGTGGGTGAAGATGTGGCAAGCTGTATGGATCAGGCAGTTGATGTTTTGGAGAGACAAGTTCTTAAATACAAATCCCGATTGCGCGACCGCCGCCGCCGCAGTGTGGCAACTACAGAAGAATTAACATTCCTAGATACAGGCAGTGCAAGCCCGGAAGCAAGTGAAACCACCCAGGAAATTACTATTACACGCTCTAAGCGTTTTGCAATTAAGCCAATGGATACCCAGGAAGCCGTTATGGAAATGGAACTTTTGAGTCACGATTTTTATGTATTCCGCAATGCCTGGACAGATGAAATTAATGTCATCTACAAACGTAACGACGGCGAATACGGTTTAATCGAACCGGAATAAGCCATGAAATATCTATTTGCAACAAATAACCCCGGCAAAATAAAAGAAATTAAAACTATATTTGAAGCAATAGGTCTGGAAGTAATCACACTTTCAGACCTGGGGCTTTCTTTTGAACCGGATGAAGACGGCGATACATTTGAAGAAAACGCCATGCAAAAAGCAGTGGAGACAGCAGACTTTATTTTTGATAACGGGTTAGACGACATTGCTGTGCTTGCAGACGATTCCGGGCTGTGTGTAACTGCCTTAAATGGAGAACCCGGCGTAGATTCTGCCAACTTTATGGGACGCGAAACCCCTTATGAAGTACGCAACGCGCATATTGTTAACGAACTTGCAAACGCTGCCGACCGTTCTGCCAAGTTTATGTGTGTAATTGCCTGCGCTTTCCCAAACGGCGTTTTACTAACAACCGAAGGTGAAGTTGTAGGCGAAATTGCTGCCAAGCCGGATGGCATTGGTGGTTTCGGTTATGATCCCATCTTTTTTTTGCCTGATAAAGGCAAAACAATGGCCCAACTTTCTGCAAGCGAAAAAAATGATATTAGCCACCGTGGAGCTGCCTTATCATTGATGCTTGAAGCATTAAAAGACGAAAAATATAAGGAGGCATGGGATAAACAATGAAAATTTTATTGATTAGCGACACCCACAACGACCGACGGTTATTACAAAATACAATATTGCCTAAATATGCAGACGAGATACAAATTGCTGTCCATCTTGGCGATTTTGCAAAGGATCTGATGCATTTACAGGCGACCTTTCCAAACATACAAATGATGGGCGTAGGCGGCTCTTTCGAACTCAATGAAAAAACCGAGCATATATTTGAAATTGGAGACGGTGAATTTAAACGCCGTATTATGGTAATGCATGGCCATACCGTGGATGTTAAAACAGGGCTGAGCCGCATTGTTAACCATGCTCGTAGAAAAGATGTACATGCCTGCTTTTTTGGGCATACACATATGCCAGTTATCCTTGTTGAACATGATATATTTTTTATGAACCCAGGCAGTCTTTCAAGGCCGCTCTACGGAAACAACGGAAGCTACGGATTGGTTACGGTTTCGCCACAAGGCGAATTTCATGGAGATGTGATTGAGATATGACTAATTTAAGCTCTACCGGCACACGCTGGATATTGCATGAAACTGATGCAAACATACCGCTAATGGCGGAAACCCTTAAAATAAACCCTATTACGGCACGGGTTATGGCAAACAGGGGCATTCGTACTAAAAAAACGGCGTTGTCATTTTTGAAGACGTCTATTAACCATTTGCGTCCATTTTTAGATATGAAAGATGCGCAAACGGCAATTTGCCGTATTGAAAGCGCAATTAAATTGGGCGAAAAAATAACAATCTATGGTGACTACGATGCAGACGGTATTACTAGCATTGCAATTTTATTTAAGCTACTTACGCGCTTAGGAGCCAATGTTGCCTATTACATACCTCACAGAGTTAAAGAAGGCTACGGCATGAATAAAACTGCGGTGCAAAACATTGCTGCCGGTGGCACAAAGCTTATTCTTACTGTGGACAATGGAATTTCTGCAATAGACGAAATTGCACTTGCGCGTGAACTGGGCATGGACACAATAATAATCGACCACCACGAACCAGGGGATGTATTACCGCAAGCAGTAGCGATAATTGACCCAAAACAGCACGATTGCCCATACCCATTTAAAGAACTGTGCGCAGGGGGGCTTAGTTACAAATTTGCTGCGGCCCTTTGCCAACATCTTAATGCGCCGTTTACAGAGCAGGAAGAATTTTTAGCACTTGCGGCAATTGCAACAATTGGCGACATTGTTAAGCTAGTTGACGAAAACCGAATTTTGGCAAACTGCGGCGTAGCTATTTTAAATAAAAATAAGCTGATAAACCCAGGTCTTGGCAGCTTATTAACCGCCCGCGGGTATTTAGAAAAACCAATTGACATGTTTTTGATAGGGTTTGTAATATGCCCATGTATTAATGCGGCAGGCAGACTAAGCACCGCAGACATTGCGATGGAACTTCTTCTTTCAGATGAAGAAGACAGGCAAGCGCAGCTGACAAACCAATTAATCGAGTTAAATGATGCGCGCAAGCAATTGACAGCAGACTGTGTAGAACGTGTATTGACAAATTTGGCTCAACAAACGACTCCGCTTGATAAAATCATTGTTGTTTCCGACATAGAAACACACGAAAGCATAGCTGGGATAGTGGCTGGCCGCATTCGTGAAACAACCGGCCGCCCTACAATTGTATTGACACAGGGCGATGAGGCCATGAAGGGGTCTGGACGTTCGGCGCCATGTTACAATTTATATGAAGCACTTTCTGCACACAAACACCTATTTTTGCGGTTTGGTGGGCATTACATGGCGGCAGGGCTAACAATATCAAGCGAAAATATTCCACTTTTGCGGGAGGCACTAAATCGAGACTGTACTCTTACAGAGGAAGATTTCTTGCCGGTGTTGGATATTGATTCGGAATTGGAGTTCAAAGGCATAACATTAGAACTTGCACATGAGCTAACCAGAATTGCACCTTTTGGAAGCGGAAATCACGAACCAATGTTTATATGTCGCGAACTTGTTGTAGAAAACGTACGCATAATAGATGAAAAAAACACGTTAATTTTCACACTTAGCAAAGGGACGCCACGCACAGTAAAGGGGCTTGCGTTTGGGTTAAACGAAAGCTACGCCAAGGCAATTGCAGAGGCAGGCGCAAATAAAAACGGCGGCTTTAGCATGGATGTTGTTTGTTGCGTGGACGTAAACGTATATAACGGAATCACGTCCGTACAAATGCGGATACGGGATTTCAAAATAAAATAGAACAGGATGAAACTTTCAAATGATATCTTCTTATTTTAACCGAGTGGCCAATGCACTTAAAAGCGCAGATGCTAACGCTATGGAAAAAATTGCGGCGCGTATTATGCAAGCAAAAACTGCAGATGCAACTGTTTTTACTGCAGGCAATGGCGGCAGTGCCGCAACTGCATCGCATTTTTGCAACGACCTTATTAAAGGTTGCCGCGTATTGGGCAGAAAAGGGATTAAGGCACAATGTTTAAGCGACTCTACGCCTGTGCTAACATGCCTTGCAAATGACTTTAATTATGACGAAGCATATTCCATAGCGTTGGAAACCTACGCCAAACCGGACGATGTGCTTGTTGTGTTTTCCGGCAGCGGGAATTCTCCCAATATTTTGCATGTTGCAACACGCGCAAAACAAATGGGTGTTTTTGTAATTGGCTTTGGCGGCAGGGATGGCGGCAAGATGAAAGAACTCTGTGACATTTGCCTGATTGCGCCTACAAATAGTATGGAAGAACTGGAAGACTTGCATCTGTGCTACTGCCACGGACTTGTGACTTTTATCCGCGAAGAGTTAAAAGATATTTGGGATATGGAGATAATAGCCTATCCACCGGCCAAAGGTTTCCGCTATGCGTTATTCGACTTTGACGGCACGGTTAGCCTGCTTCGCGAAGGCTGGCGCGAAATTATGATACCGTATTTTGTAGAAGTTTTGGCAGCCGTTTCACCAAATGAAAGCGGACTGGAAGAGTTGACAGCCGACTTTGTAGATATGCTAACAGGCAAGCAGACCATTTTCCAGTGCATTCGCCTGGACGAAGAAGTGCAAAAACGCGGTGGCGCGGCGGTAGACCCCGGCGTTTATAAGGCCGAGTATTTGCGCCGGCTTTTCGAAAATATTAAATCCCGTCACGAGGCTTTAAAATCAGGAAAAGACAAACCGGAACAACATCTTGTACCCGGCGTTTTAGAATTTTTGCAATTGCTAAAGGACAATGGCGTTAAAATTTACCTTGCAAGCGGCACAGACGAGGTTGATGTAAAAGCCGAAGCAGAGTTATTGGGGGTTGCCCATTTTTTTGGCGGCGAAATTCACGGTGCTAAGGATAGCATTACAGATTGCTCGAAAGAGCTTGTAATACGGCAAATTCTTGAGGAAAACAATATAAGCAGTGCGGAACTTATATCCTTTGGCGATGGGTATGTAGAGCTGCAACTGGTAAAAGATATTGGCGGTTATGCCGTTGCGGTTGCCACAGACGAAGCCCGCCGCAAAGGCGTAAATGAATGGAAGCGCGAGCGGTTATTATCTGCAAAAGCGGATGTTGTGATACCAGATTTTGCGGGGGCGAAGAGGTTGTTTGGGTTTATATCGTGAGGTTTGCTAGAGGTGTCTGATATGAAAAAATCCCTGAGGCTACTCATGTGTTTGTTTCTGGCTTTAACGATAACGTCATGCAGCGGCCAGCAAGATGAGATTGCCCATTTAGAAGCAAAGGTTCATTATTTGGCAGAAAAGCGAGACATTCTTTTTAATGTTGTAAATGAACAGCAACAAGAAATCATTAATTTGCAAAATTTGATTAGACAATCAGAAGAACAACACGATGACATTATAGCCAGTTTCAATGACAACCTATATTGGGTGGCCACTTTCTTGGGTGTAGGTAATCTTTCCATAGATATTTATAATATCGAAAAACAAGATAATATTTTAACTGCGCACACCTCGTATCTTGGCAACGGAATAAATTTAACATTTCGGTATTGGATTTATGAAGATAAAATAAGCTGGGCTCTTATTAATTACAGTATTGGCCCTTTTGCAGGCCCTGGTTTTTTAGATGCCGGCAGAGCATCTTGGCAATGGCAAGAACCATTATTTAGCGAAAACTTTACAATGCGCTTTTATCGTCATTTAGACTTTGGCGTTTATGAGTATTTTGACGAGGAAATTACACATCAAAACTGGCAAGCGCAAGTCATAAAGCATATGCGGACACATACTAACATACAGCTTGCAGACATATGGCTTGAAGGAAGCCGGTTAGTTGCAGACCTAACCCCAGCAGGGGCTTTACGTTTCAATTGGGGAACTCTTGGTTCCGAAATGCATGGCCGTTCACTTATATCCAGCTTGGCTACTTTGCCAAATGTAACGGAAATCGAAATGCTGGTGGGTGGACAAAGGGGTGTTTCTACCGATCATTTCTACTTTGGGACGGTCAGACTTGATTGATATACAACGAATGGAGGCATATGTGGTATCTTTATTTGTTCGTATAGTTAGAATATCCTTTTTAATTAGCGTAATTTCTTTTTTAGCCTTCGTTAGTTTCTCTTCAACGCACCGCATTATATATATTTCAATTAATGCACCAATGATTAACTTTGTCTGGTTGGTAGTTGGGGTTATTTTATTTGCGGCTTATACTATAGCTATTTGCTACAGACATGTATGGTATAAGCGTCCATCGGCTATTGAATGTAGTGGATTTAGATGGTGGATTAAGGTTCATAAAAACAAGGCAACGTTAATTGCAGCAATTAGTTACATGGCTATACCAATTATTTTAATAATAGTTGGCGGAAGCGTTATAATACCTAATGTTATAATTTGGGTGATAGTATTGGCTGCAATTCCTTTGCTGTATTTATTATGGTTATGCGGCGAATATAGGCATAATAAAAAAGCTTTACGCAAGGAAAAAGAACTTCCCGCTACAGCCATGTCTGTGAAAAAGAGAACAGTTTCAATAATTGCTATAGCATCAGTTGCTTATGCAATAGCAGTCTCTTTATACGCCTGGGTGTGGATACAAACTCCACTTCAACCCCTTTGGGCAACCCGGCCAGAGTTTAGAAACCATGACACAACTACTGCTCCTACAAATACAGATGGCGCACTGGCAAATGCATTATGGGACGCTCGCTTTTATGTACCGTTTTTTCAATTGAGGGATGTCTACCAAGAGCCGCGTCGTACACTACAAGGGTTGGTGTACCCTCGTCAGCCGCATTTTCACAATAGGTTTATGAGCTATTTTTTGCAAGGGTTTTATGATGACTCATTAAGTCAATTAATGCCATTTAGTTTTGAGTTTGTTGAGTATATAATGCAAGATGTTAATGTGTATTTTGCAACCCGAGAATCTACGGATCAAAATCAAGGCCATGTAAGACCCAACCTTGGTGGAGTTGAAGTATTTATTTCAACCACAGGAAATAATACAAGTGACTTTGTTTTTTTAAGCCTGCATGAAATAGGGCATGTGTTTGGCTTGGGTGAAAGCTTATCATATTTGTTTGCGGAAGAGTTTCTGGGACTGTCTAATGGAGTCTATGATGGTGTTATTCGCAATTTTAGTCCGGTACTTTTACCGCCATATCCGATTACTGCCCCTTCATTTGCTTGGGACATGATGATGGTGTACCGTAGCAGTACTTTTGATAGAGCTTTGCTTAGAAAACTTGAAGCACAAAACAGAGCAGACGAGTTTTGGTATGCTGCATTCCATTCAAATGCAGAGTATGCAAGATTGTGGGACAGATATATGTCTGAACATATGACTTTTTGGGAAATGCAAACCTTAAGAAGTGTAGATTATGTTTTATTACGCCACTCTAATCCACATCTTATTGAAAGTTTCTATTCGTATACAGGAAATAATCAACGCAGAGTTACACGTCAAATGTTGGAAAATTGGCATACTCTTATGGACACAGCTTTAGACTGCGAGGAAACAAGAGCGCAAGCAACGCAACAATTCCACGAATTTGTCACCCAAATTAACAGTTTTGCACAATCCAACAACATCCGGCCAATGCCAGCTGTATTTGACTTTTTTCTACGACAACATCACTTCCGCTATCAAAGGGATTATGGCTCAACTGCAAGGGGATTACTGGGCCTTCTAAGATAGTTGATAATACAAGGAGGAATAATATGCAAAAACCAAAAATCTACCTGGGCACAATAGCCCTAGAAAAAAACCGTTGGTCTAGCCGTGTGCCATCATATCTTGTAAGCGAGTGGCTGCCAAAAATTAAAGCCGCAGGCTTCGATGGGCTGGAACTATGGGAGAATCACGTGCTTTCAAGCCCCGGTGAGGCAGAGGCACTAAAAAATTCTGGCTTCCCAATTGCAATTTACAACCATTACGGTACATTCTCCAACACGCCGGAAGATGTTGAAAAACGCGAAAAAGCCACAGAAATGATAAACTTCCTGGGCGCGGGCGCAGTAAAATTTAATGTTGGCAACGACCCCGCACTTTTAGGCGAATATAGGGACAATGTCCTGCGCATGGCCGATGCCATCGACGGTGTTATATTTTGCGAATGCCATGCCAACACTTTGCTGGAATTTAACGACGACATCGTAGCTTTTTTCAAAGATTTATGTCCGGAAAAATTCCAACTGATGGTGCATCCTTTTATTGAGCCAAATTTGCTAGACGAAAAATTTGAAATGTTTGGCTCACGATTAACGCATATCCATTCCCAACTTTCAAGCGACAGCGGCGAACGTATTTGCCTTGACCGCTGGCCACAGCGCGTAAACGCTTGCTTTGATGTAATGAAAAAGCAGGGCTTCACCGGTAATTTTACCGTAGAATTTACAGAACTAACCGCCGCCCCAGGCGAAAATATCGACGACCTTTTTGCAAATACCATTAGAGATTTAACATTTATAAGGAGTGTATTCTCATGAAAATACTACATTTACGCTCGCAGCGGTCACGTATGCCAATAAGCGACGGCCTGTTTGCCAAAAAGTTAAACGAAATTGGCGAATATCATGACATACCACTGGAACCACACATGACAGACGACGACATTATAAACCTTATCGGGAAATATGACGTACTTTTAACAACATGGAACAACTTCCCTGTGCCTGCAAAACTGGCGCAAAAGCCCGGCAATTTGAAATATATTTGCAATGTGTCCGGCTCGTTAAACCAATGGATACCAGTGGAAATTATCGAAAGCAGCATCCCAGTTACAAACTGGGGCGATGCGCCTGCCAACGATATTGCAGAAGGTGCTATGGCACTACTACTTGCAACGCTAAAAGACATACCTTCTTTTGTGATAAAAACCCGCGATGGCGTCAACGGTATGGAAGGCCAAGTTAATGGCACGTTGTACAATTCACGCGTGGGCATTTACGGGCTTGGCTTTATCGGAATGCGCTTCTTGGAAATGATACGCCCCTTTGGCCCAAAATTGTATGTATACGACCCCTATATAGACAATTTGTCGGGTGACTGCATTCGCGCAAACAGCTTGGACGAACTTTGCCAAAACTGCGATATTTTTGTCGTACATGCCGGACGCAGCGAAGAAACGGATTATTCAATTAACGCAAAACATTTGGCAATGCTGCCCGACCATGCCGTAATTGTAAACACCGCCCGCGGTGAACTGTTTGTGCAGGATGACCTTTATGCCGCTTTGGAAACCGGCCGCATTCGCGCTGGTATTGACGTATTTTGCAGCGATTTCTATCCAGAAGACCATCCTTCACGGCAGTATACGAATATGATTTACACATCGCATTGTGTGGGCAAGGCACTGTGGCCTCCGCTTAGAGATGACCAGTTAGAGCGTATGTATGAAGTTGCGCTGGAAAATTTGATACGCTTTAAAAATGGCGAACCGCTGAATTTTATAATGGACCCAGTACGGTATTCCCGTAGCACATAAAATTGCATTCAGTTGGTGATACTGTATCACTAACTGAATTTTTTTATTGCTAACTTTTCAAACATCAAAATAATTAAACTGAAATCTGCAACCTTCATGCAAAAAGATACTATTTCTGCTTAGCCAGTACGATATGCAGTAAATTTGCACAATAATATGCACATGAAGGTCACGAGGCAAGCGGGAATCACAAAACCTGTGAATTTTACAGAATTTGTTTAGAAAAAAAAGTGTTGCGCTAAAATAAAAACATGGATATAATTGCCCCTAATATTTATCTGAAGGGAGAAATCAAAATGAGAAAAACAGTTTTACGAGCAATGGCATTCGCAATGGCAATGCTTATGGTAGCCGGTTTAGCAACCGCATGTAGAAACGACGATGCCGAGTATCTAAGAGGCGGCGAAGCAGTTACCGAGGTTTCCGTTGGTATGATTGGCCCGTTATCCGGTGCCCATTCGCAGTTTGGTACTGCTGTACAAAGAGGAGTTACTTTGTACATAGACCAGCATAATGCACGTGGCGGTCTTCAAGTTAATATCATTCCTCATGATGACGAGAGCGGGGCAACCGGCGCAGTACTTGGTTTCGATCGCTTGGTTGACCAAGTAACCGCTATTATTGGTGCTGTAACCAGCGGCCCTACACGCGCTATTGTACCACTTGGATACGAAGCAAACATGCCTATGATTACCGCAACCGCTACTCACTTTAATGTAACCGTATGTGCAGACAGCGGTCAGGTATTTACCAACATGTTCCGTGCATGTTTTATCGACCCTTTCCAAGGCCAAAGAATGGCCGAATTTGCAGCAGAAATTTTGGACGCGCAAACCGCCGCCATTCTATATAGTAACGAAATTGACTATTCCATTGGTCTAATGGAGTCATTTATGGCACGCGCAGCCGAAGTTGGTATCCAAGTAGTAGAAGTTCAAAGGTTTGCAGACGACGCGCTTGACTTTAGAAGTCAGCTTGCAATTATTGCGCAAAGCAACCCAGATGTTCTTTTCATACCTGCATATTACAGGCATATAGGGCTAATTGGCCCGCAAAGTGTTGATGTTGGTCTGCCAAATACTACACTTATCGGTGCCGACGGCTGGGCAACTACTACAGATTTCATGGCGGATTCCAGCAGCGTAGAGGGTGCATATTTCCTAACCGGCTTCTCTTCAGAAGCAGACGACCCACTGGTGCAAAATTTTGTTGAAGCATACCGTGCGCGTCATGGCGAAACACCAAATATGTTTGCCGCACAGGCGTATGACGCTGCAAAAATTCTTGTAGCCGCGCTGGAAGTAACAATTGCCGGCACAGACTATGTACCTGGTTCCGACCAATTTAGAACTGCGTTAATTGCTAACATGGCTGCAACGGATATTTATGGCGTAACCGGCCGCATCACGTACGACGAGTTGAATAACCCGGAAAAAACCGCAATTATTTTGCAAGTGCGCGACGGACGAGAAGCTTTCTGGGGGTATTTCCCGGCAGAATAGTAATCTACTAAGTTGTTTCGATTGAAATTGAGCTTCGTCTGTCGCAAAAAAGCACCTGAAGCCGCGCATTTTTTGCTCGTCCTCAGCCCATTTCAAAACGAAACAACAAAAGAGCGGGTGTGACATGGATTTTATTATTCCTCAACTTATTATTGGGTTGCAAATTGGTTCAATTTACGCGTTGGTTGCGCTTGGGTACAACATGGTTTACGGTATCGTAAAACTGCTTAACTTTGCCCATGGCGACGTTATTATGGTAGGCTGCTATATTGCCTTATTTGCACTAACATCGCAATTTTTTAACAACCCACTGCTTGCGGCGTTTTTGACCGTGGCAGGCTGTACGCTTTTGGCTGTTGTTATCGAGAAATTTGCATACAAGCCGTTGCGTTTTGCACCGCGGTTGTCGCTACTGATTACTGCGCTTGGCGTGTCCATTTTATTGCAAAATTTAGCACAGCTATTTTTTACGGCTAACCCACGCAGCTTTCCTACACATAATCTAATACCTGCAGGCAGCGTAACTGTTGGCCAACTTCAGGTTTCGTACACACCGCTTATTACTATTGCGGTTTCGGTGCTTTCTATGATTGTGCTCACTCTTTTAGTACAAAAAACCAAGCTGGGCAAAGCCATGCGCGCCGTTAGTGAAGATACCGAGGCCGCGCAGCTTATGGGCATTAACGTGAATACGATAATTACATTTACCTTTGCGCTTGGTGCTATTTTGGCTGGGATAGGCGCGTTGTTATACGGTGCAGGCTACCCGCGTATCGAGCATACGCTTGGTGTTTTGCTTGGCCTTAGGGCCTTTGTCGCGGCAGTTGTTGGCGGCATAGGCTCTATCCCCGGCGCCATGATTGGCGGGTTCGCTATTGGCCTCTTGGAAGTTATGGTTACGGCGGCGGGCTTTTCCGGTTGGGAAAACGGCGCGGTATTTGTAATTTTAATTCTTGTATTGATGATACGCCCCACAGGCATTATGGGGCGCGCCATGATGGAAAAAGTGTAGGGGGTTGTGAACAGGTGAAAAAATTTACAATTCCAATGCCCTACCGATATTTGATAATAGCTTTATTGCTTATTGTGTTTTTGATTGTTGGTAATTTAATTACTGGCGGAGTGCTTACACGGGCGCAAAATCAAGTTGTTATCCAAGCCGGTTTTTTTATCATAATGGCGGTTTCGCTTAATTTGGTTACCGGATATTTAGGGCAGTTGCCGCTTGGCCATGCCGGTTTTATGGCAGTTGGCGCATACTCTGCAACTATTTTTTGGCGCGGCGGTATTTTAAGCGGTCAAGTATCTGTTATAGCAGGAATACTTATTGCCGGGCTTGTAACCGCTGTATTTGGGTTTATTATTGGGGTACCTGCGCTAAGGCTGCGCGGTGACTATTTAGCAATTATAACCCTTGGTTTTGGCGAAATAATACGTTCGATAATTATCAATGTGCCATCGCTAACCGGCGGGGTACAGGGTTTATCATACTTGCCGCGATACTCTACATTTTTAGTCGTATATGTATTTGTAATTATTACTATCGCAGTTATTCATATGCTTATGAAGAGCCGGCATGGGCGGGCAATTTTGTCTATCCGCGACAACGAAATAGCCGCAGAAAGCTGCGGCATAAATACTACCTATTATAAAGTTATGGCGTTTGTAGTTTCGGCATTTTTTGCAGGCATTGCAGGTGCGCTTTTTGCAGGCAGCTTTACAATTTTAACCCCGGGCGAGTTCGACTTTATGCTAAGTATCAATATTTTAATGATGGTGGTACTAGGCGGCATGGGTTCTATGATAGGCAGCGTTATTTCGGCCTCTATATTAACAAGCCTGCCGCTTCTTATGCAGTTTTTAAACCAGTATCGTATGATTATTTTTGCACTCATGCTTATAATCGTTATGATTTACAAGCCAACCGGCCTAATGGGCAACTATGATTTTTCGCTTTCGCGCGTTATCGAAAAGCTTATTAACCGGTTTAGAGCGGGGGGTAAAACTCATGGCGCGTGATCCAAAAGCACCTATAATCCCACCCCGCGACCAATATCAGCTTCCAGTACTGGAGTGCGTTGGGCTTGGCATTGATTTTGGCGGCCTGACAGCCGTAGACGATTTTAACATTGCCATTGGCCCAACAGAAATTTGCGGTTTAATTGGCCCAAATGGTGCCGGCAAAACAACTATTTTTAACTTGCTTACAAAGGTTTATCAGCCGTCCCGCGGCAAAATTTTGTTGGCAGGCAAAGACACAAAGCATATGAACACCATCCGCGCCAACAAGGCTGGGCTAGGCAGAACTTTCCAAAACATTCGACTGTTTGATAAAATGACTGTTTTAGAAAATGTATTGATTGGACTTCATAACGAATATGACTATTCGCTGTCTGCGGCAATTTTGCGCCTGCCCCAATATTGGCGTGCAGAGCGCATCGCACGTGAACGCGCGCTGGAATTGCTTTCGATTTTTGACATGCAGCATATGGCAAACTATGTTGCGGGCAGCCTACCCTACGGCAGCAAACGCAGGCTGGAAATTGTACGTGCTTTGGCCACACACCCTCGTGTGCTTCTTTTGGACGAGCCCGCCGCTGGCATGAACCCCGCCGAAACAGATGAGCTAATGAACACCATACAAAAAATTCATCAACAATTTAAAATTGCAATTTTGCTTATCGAGCATGACATGCGGTTGGTTATGGGCATTTGCGAAGGTATTGCAGTGCTTAACTATGGGCGGCTAATTGCCAAAGGCACACCTGCCGAAATTCAAAATAACCCAAAGGTAATTGAAGCATACCTAGGCGGAGGTGACGCTCATGCTTGATGTCAAAGATATTAATGTGTACTACGGAAATATCCACGCCGCAAAAGACGTGAGCTTTACGGTTGCCGAGGGCGAGATTGTCACATTAATTGGCGCAAATGGCGCGGGTAAAAGTACAATTTTAAAAACTATTTCTGGCATTTTGCGCAGCAAAACCGGGACAATTTCTTTTGCCGGGGAAAACATTGGCCAAGTTGTACCGCACACCATAGTAAAACACGGCCTGGCACAAGTACCTGAAGGCCGGCGCGTATTTGCACAAATGTCTGTGCAGGAAAATTTAGAAATGGGCCACTTTACTCAACCAGGCAAAAAAATGAACGAACGCGTTCAACAAATATTTAAGCATTTCCCACGTCTGCTTGAACGGCGCAAGCAAGCGGCCGGCACCCTTTCCGGCGGCGAACAGCAAATGCTTGCCATGGGCCGCGCAATGATGTCACGCCCAAAACTACTTATGCTGGATGAGCCCTCTATGGGACTTGCACCATTATTGGTAGAGCAAATTTTTGAAATGATACAAATGCTTAACAAAGCAGGCGTTACCATTTTATTAGTAGAACAAAATGCCCATATGGCGTTAAATATTGCCGACCGCGGCTATGTACTGGAAACAGGGCGCATCGTTTTAGAAGATAGTGCGCAGGCACTTCGCGAAAATGATGCCGTGCGCAAAGCTTATTTGGGCGGGTAGGAATAGAAGAAATTAAAAAGGACGTTTGGATTCCAAGCGTTCTTTTGTTTTAAACATATATTTTGGGCTTCTTGTGCTATCCGAGCTTTGTGTTGGTTAAAATTCTATGAAAAACGGGGTATACTTTGTCGATTTTTTATTGAATCGCCTTTTGGAGCGGACAAATGTGTTGCCATGTTCACACAAGGCAGTATAATGACTGTGAGGTGATTTTTATGACAAAAACAGCAACATTACACATGCGCATTGATCCTGAAACAAAATCAAATGCAGAGCAACTATTTTCTGCCTTTGGTATTACGATTTCAGATGCAGTACTAATATTTTTACGTCAATCCTTAATGGTTGGAGGATTGCCATTTGAAGTGCGTCAACCACGATATAATCTGGAGACAGAAGCAGCAATACAAGAGGTTCGCGATATAATAAATGGAAAAATTCAAACAAAAGTATACGCTAGTGTAGCAGAAATGAATGCAGATATTGATGCTGAAAATGGGGATGAAACGCAATGCTAACGCTCCGAACTTCAACGAAGTATCTTGGTTTTTAATTTATGCCATAAACAAAGGCGAACTGATTCTTACTGCAACGCGAACCGGTTCACATTCGGAACTGTTTGGATGATAGAGTACATCTGTGGGCGTCTGGACTACTTTGTATCGTTGCGTTTTGGAACGAAGTACGGGCGTTACAATTGATACAATTTAAAAAATGGCAGGCTCCCGCATCAGGGAATCTGCCTTTTTCGTTTCCGCCTTATATACATATCATAGCACAAAAACAATAAAAATATAAGACTTATAATCCTTTTAATTATGCGCTATGATGGCCACAGTTATTAATTTAACATGGAAAAGGATGAACTTCCCTTTTTCATCATCTCATCGCTTGCCGCAAGGGGGCTTTGCCCCCGCCAGCGGCGTTTATTAGGAGGGAACCAAATGGACGACATAACAAGGAAAAGACTAATTGATAAAAACGAAAAACTGATTAGCATGGTAATTGAACGCGTAAAAAAGGACTTCGCTAATGATATTGTGCTTATTGGCTTTACAGGGTCTTTTGCGCATCATGATTACCATGAAAAAAGTGATTTGGATTTATGTATCGTACACGACTTCATTCAATTTGGTAAGCTATGGGAGACTTTTTTATTCGACGATGTGGCATACAGCTTTTTTTATATATCATGGGATAACTTAGAAAGAAAAGCAGCCTTAGAGCGTGTTGGCGTTTCTGGACTTACAGACTTGAAAATTATATATTGTTCAAAACCAGAATACCTTGAGAAGTTTAACAGATTAAAAGAAAAGGCACTAAAGCTTATGGCAGAACCAATAAGCAAAAATTCACTGGAACGGGCAAAAAAACATATAGACCTTGCAAAACAGGAATACGCAAACGTCATGCTTTCAAACGACCTAGGCATAGTAAGGTATGCATCCAGTCGTTTAGTTTTTAATATTGTTAATGCTTTAGTTAGCCTCAACAACACTTGTATTAAGCAAGGGATTAAGAGATACCTTGGCGAAGTTTTAACATACAACTATTTGCCGGATAATTTTTATTGTAAATACATGGCTCTAATAGAATCAAAAAACGTATGTGAAATAAAAAATGCCGCGCTGTCATTACTAAGTGGCGTAACTCGGCTTTACGACATAATGCGCCAAAAATATATCATAAAACCTGTTCCAACCAGCGACAACCTTGCGGGTACCTACGAAATGCTTTTAGGGTCTTGTTTAGCTAAGGTTAGCGCAAGCATCGTATCAAACGATAAATCATATATATTTCACGCCGCAAGGTCTGCACAAGTTGTTTTAAATGAAATTGCCGAATACAGCGACACATACGCATATAATGTAATGCAGTATTTTGATGCCGATAATCCTGAAATATTTAAGGCTGAATTAGTAAAAGCAATAAACCAGCACTTAGTAGTATGCGAAAACGTTGGATGTAAAATACTGCAATTTGAAACATTTGACGCCTTGTATGATTACTGCATGAATCCATAGGAAGTCCCACAAGGTTCAAAACCTAATAAATCAACTTTAAGATTAGAAATACCCTTTGAGTTTGCCTTTATCCAATCACAAATGATTTTTTGTGAAAATAATGTATCTCCAAATATTGTGGTGTCAGGCTTTAGAGTAATTTCTGTTCCAGTAACATGTAGCAAGTCACTTATTTCTAGGTCATGTTGGGCAACTCCGCGAATATAATCTTGCTGAAATTTATAACCATGCCTGCTAACGGAAATATGCAATGCTTCACATAAAGAGTTAACAGTTTGTAAGCCTGCCTGCACAAGATCACCCATTTGACTGTATTCCAGATTAGTTATTGGGCTTCCGGCCAATATTTTTTCCAGCACAATTTTACTTGCCTGTAGGTCTTTAGACAAGGGCAATCCTCTTCCGTTATCACTAATTTTTATTCTGTTGTCAGACAAGAGCGAAACCGTTATTTTGGTGCAATATGCGGCTTTGGCTTCTTCAAAAGACTGTTCCAGAAACTCAAAAACAAGCTGGTGCATATCATGTTGCAGATTTTTGGTGCACATTTTTCCATCAACCTTTCCTATCCTCCTGTTATTAGCAATGGCTGGAACAACATATAAAGGTACGGTATAAGAAGTAAGATACTTTCTTACTGTACTTGGTGTTGAACCAAAAAGCTGTTTAAATGAACGTGTAAACCCTTCATGCGAGTCAAACGCGTACAATAGCGCCACATCAATTACCTTTTGCCCTTCTAATAACGAAGCGATGGCATATTGCAATTTGCGTATTCGGATATAACCAGTAACCGGCATCCCCATAGTTTCTGAAAACAATTTGCTGAAATAAAAAGGACTATACGCAGCTATTTCTGATAAATCGCATAAGTTTATTTTCTGGCAAATATGATTATCAACGTAAGCCAGTACTTTTTCCAATGTTTCGTTATCCATAAACATTCAACTCACAATATCGCAAAATTGCTGTCGGCCGACAACATAATCATTAGACTTCTCCTGAAACTGTCAGAAGCGCACGAAAATGTTACGGTTGTCACCGCAAGCGGTGACGCAGGGAGCATTTTCGCGCGCATGAATTGGTTTCAGGAGAAGTCTATTATATCATTGCAGATATCTTAATTCTTGACTCTATATAACATATTTTATTTGTTTTCGTGACAACTTCGTTACATCTACTAACTATACTACACACAACAATCACGAAAGGACTACCAAAAATGGCAAAAATATTAATAGTCGAAGATGACCGCTCTATAAGCGAGCTAATTGCAATGAACCTACAACTTGTAGGGCATTCGTACACACAGGTATACAACGGACGGGATGCAATAACAGCCGCATTCAATGACCCTGTGGATTTAATTCTGCTGGATGTCATGCTGCCGGAAGCGGATGGTTTTGAAGTTATAAAACAAGTCCCGTTCACACCGGTTATTTTTATTACGGCAAAGGACGGGCTACCGCATAGGTTAAACGGGCTTGCACTTGGCGCAGACGACTACATCGTAAAACCATTCGAAATGTTGGAACTGCTTGCCCGTATCGAAGCAGTTTTGCGCCGTACTCAAAAACATAGTACAGAATTTTGCCTTAACAATACTGTTGTAGACCTTACACAGCGTACAGTAACGGTAAGCGGCACAAAAGTTGACCTTTCTCCGCAGGAATTTGAACTTTTGGAAGTACTCATCAAAAACCAAAATATCGCGCTATCTCGTGATAAATTGCTGGAACTTGCATGGGGTTATGATTATGGCGGCGAAACCCGTACGGTAGATACTCATATCCAAAAATTGCGCAGTAAACTTAAATGGGAAGGGAATATCAAAACCTTATACAAACTGGGATACAGACTGGAGGTCAAAAAGTGAGATTAAAGACATTTTTGGCTACATACCTTCTGTTCGTATGCATACTGTTTTTGGTAATTGGCACGGTTTCGTATTACATGACTAACAGCCAAATGACCATGCTGCGCGAAAAAAGTACGCGAGAATATCAAAGAATTTCGGCATCGTTGGCGCGGGATATTTCCGTTTTGTATAACCAGCGTCCAATTCATAGCAGCGCAAATATTACAGACGCAATAGACAGTCTTGTGCGCGGATATTCAAGATACTACCAGCGATACAATATTCGTATACAGCTAACGGAATTACAGGAATATACCACCACAACATTGTCTTTTGTGCAACTGTATGACGAACATTATATTCACATTGTAGGGGCGCTCTTACTGCCCGTTGAACATTTTCAGCTGGATTATTATATAAATATCACGCAAAGCATTGCAGACCTGCGAAACATCCAACAGATTTTGCTGACATTATCACTTGCCTTTTTGGCATTGGCTGCCGTTGGCCTGTATTTTATCCTTATGCGAATTTTTAAGCCCCTTGCGATTGTTGCCAACACATCCAGAGAAATTGCAAACGGCAACTATGGCGAACGTATTCGCATCAAAGGGCGCAGCGAACTTTCCAAAATGGCTGACAATTTTAATCAAATGGCAGAGGAAATAGAAAGCCAATTTCGCATCCTTAAAGAAGAAGCCGTTGGCAAGCAGCAATTCATCGACAATTTTTCGCACGAAATACGCTCGCCGCTTACATCCATTTATGGTTTTGCAGAATATTTGCAAAAAGCTGCTTTCGACGAAGGGGCTAATATTAAAGCCACACAAATTATTATGGACGAAGCAAAACATATGAAAGCCATTGCAACATCCTTGCTAGAACTCGCGACTTTGCGCAATTATGTACCCATTATGGAAAAAATCGCGCTTACACCATTGTTTAACGATGTAAAGGAAACGCTGCAGATACATGCGATTAAGTTCGATTGTGAAGCAAATATAGAATATATAACAGGTCAGGAAGATTTAATACGCAGCTTAATCGTTAACCTATGCCAAAACGCAATAAAAGCCTGCCCCGCAGAAGGCGGCATCGTGCGCTTGGCGGCAATGAAGCAGGATGACAAAGTTGAATTGCACGTAACCGACAATGGCCGTGGCATTGCTGCAGAAGACATTACAAAAATAACCGAGCCATTTTACCGTGCAGACAAAGCACGTAGCAGATCAACCGGCAACGCAGGGCTTGGATTAACACTATGCAAACAAATTGCAGATGTTCACAAAGCGGAAATGGTAGTGGAATCCATTGTGGGAAGCGGCACTACTGTTAAAATAAAAAACTTCTTGCAACATTTACAACTTCCTGACAACTCTGCCACAGTTTGATAACTTGTGTGGATTATTATATTCACTGTGAGGCCCACACAAAAAACACAAAGCGCGCCGTCGCGCTCCCCGAAGGAAGCAAAATAGAGAGAGGATTATCAATCATGAAAAAGGAATTCATCAAAGTATTAGCGGCAACCGCCATATGTATGGGAATATTTACAACCGCATTTCTTGGAGTAAACAGCTTAGCACTTTCTGCATCAACCACTACCTTGCAATCTGCAAACACTGTCGTTCATTCCCCTGCCCCCACTCCTGCACAGCAGGCCGAAGTACCAGAAATAGCACTAAATGTACGTTTCGAGTCAGACGCAGTACCAAATGAGTTTGCAATGTCGCCAGAAGACGCCGCCTACATTGGTGCGCAGTACATCCTGGATATGTTTGACAAAGACATTGACGGCAAAGTAGTTCACATGATGTATCGTTCGCATCCATCCATGACCAGAACATTTTGGTCAGGTATAGTAACCCCACAAACAGACGTATGCCCTAGCGACGAAGAAGGCTTTGCCAACCTTTTAAGGAATTATGCAATGTTCGAGTTTAGCATTGACGCAATTACCGGCAAACGGATAGATATAATGCGTACAGCAAGGCCAGAACCTATGGCTGACGAAGTTAGAGCCGCACTTGACGAAGCTTGGAGGCGCAGCGGAGACCGCGGAGCAACAGAAGAAATGATTAACCTACGCAGCGGAGGCCCGCCACCGGCCAATATGAATGACTATAAGCAAGCAGCAAAAGACATTGCCCAAAGACATTTTATCAACTCGGAAATAGTTGATGTAGAGTTTAGAAATGCCAATGCCACCGGGTTTGCCTTAGACCAAAACGGCAATATTACTGCAACCGGCCGCCAGTTAATGTTTGTAGTTACAGACGATACCGGCCGCACCGCAGACATTGCAATTGACGAAATAACAAAGCAATTGCGTTGGATTTTTACCGCACAAAACGATATTATACCGGGCTTTAACCATAGAAACGGGCCGGGCAGAGGGTAGTTTCGACGGTTTTCCAACATGTTATTTTCCTGCCGTCCCCTGTCTTTCTGGGGACGGCTTTTACGTCTACATTGTCAGTGCGCCAAATGCCATATTTTCATATTTTTGTGTCGTTTCGCTTAAAGTTGTAGTAAATTGGGCAATGCTGTTTACATCATCCTCCAGCCTTTCTAAGTCCCGGGCTAAATTGTTGACGCTTACGGTGCTGCCGTTGTGATCTGTTACGCTGGTAGTGTTTTGCATCACATCAAAAGTTGCGGTGGTACTTACGCCTGTTGGGTCTATTATTTCTACTAAGTTGCCTATGTTGTCGTATTGGTAT